>ERZ827363.7-NODE-7-length-245117-cov-7.410366_pt1 | contig 245117 bp, 223 predicted proteins | sample MGYA00519776_ERZ827363 | MGnify/ENA primary metagenome ERZ827363 (study PRJEB31778, sample SAMEA3449288) | human gut metagenome | biome: human gut; feature: human-associated habitat; material: faeces | place: United Kingdom | collected 2010/2012 ... | reverse complement strand
TATCTTACGGGGTAGTGCCTTACACTACTTTGCTCAACGCCCTATCTGGGCGCACGCCGTCAATCGCCATCTTCCGGAGATATGCTCCCATGTTCTTTGTTCCAAGCTGCGCCATCTTTGCCTTGATAATTCTTTTCTCATCGTCGGAGACGAAGAAGAGTATCTGATTTGGTCGCGTCCTGTTTGCCATAGGCGTTCCGTCCTTTCGCAAAGGAAGAGGGTTTGGGAGACTTCCCAACAAGCATTTTTTCGATTAAGGGGAGGGTTTCCTTAATCGGAAATCGCCGTGTGTATATACACCGGCTGTGCTTGCTATTCTCTAAAATCGTATTTCCTCGCAGAGACTCCTCGTAAAATACCCCTTCATATAACAACGGACAGTTTATTGGGATTTGTCCGGGATTAAACAGGATTTTTCTTGTTCTCGTTTTGATTTGATACGTCTGCAACTATCGTTTCCACATAAAAAAGACTGCTTGGCATTGCGCCTTGCAGTCTATTTATCTCTGTATTCAATTTGTTCGGTCGCATGGCAAGCGACATTATTCCAGTGATGAGAACAACTCTCCGTCAATACTTAGAACGTCATCCATCGGAATCTTCGTGCCATCCCGCATGGTGATTCGCCGCTCAAAATCATCGATCTTTTTGACTGCGCCGACTGCTGATACATATTTTCCGCCAGCCTTCCGCTCATCGGGCTGGAAGTAGGTAATGGTGACTTCCGGCGCGTCATCAAAGGCATCCATGAGAAGTTGATACTTCATGTCCAATGCAGTCAACGCTTCCTCATCAAGCTCGATCCTTTCGTCGGTCAGACGCCCCGGTTTCCTTGATGGCGGAGTCATATCCGGTGAGTGCTGCGAATGGCGCGAACTGCGCTGCTCGATCTGAGATCGGCATCTGTGGGCGAGTGGGAGAGACATGGTGTGGAAGATTGATAATATCTTCATAGCCTTTCATGCAGTTCATTCCTCCTTTTGGCTATACCATTATATTGCCTCTTTCAATTCATGAAAGCTAAGAACCTTATTATCGTAAAGCATTACAACAGGCTTGTTGGATAGTTGATTGATTATTGCGATGTGTTCAGCTATCAGAGTAAGCCCACTGTCTTTGTACTGAATTAAGTACGCCAGAGTTTTCTCCAACTTCTTCTTTTCTGTATCACTGATGGAATCGCCAACACCAATCAGGAACTCATCCACCGAACCTTCTTTAATAAGAGGGATTTTCCCGATGAAATTACCCACTGTGCGTGATACATCTGCCAGCTTATTTGCAGTCTGAGTTGTCACAGCGTCCTTCTTGATCGCTTCAATCTTATCAAAGCAAGCGGTGTAGAGATTGCGGAACTTCATAGCGTGTTCTCTGATCTCGTCCTCGATTTTATTCAGGTACTCGGCTTGAAAATTCTTTGACAGCATGACTTCCATGTATTCTGACAAAGCGAATACATGGAGAGCCAGTTTGTAGTGAACGAACCTGTCAAGAAGTTGCCCGGTCTTGTTTGATGCAGTCTGCATTTTCAAGAGGCTTTTCTTTGCGGACAGCATATTCTCAATCTGATCGGTGTAGGATCGAATATCTTTCATTGAGTTACGCTTGATGTTCTTAACCTGATTGAGATTAACCACTAGGCTTGCTTCGTTCTCCCAGTAGAACTTGTACTCATCCATATAGGATGCAAGCAAATCGTAGTCCGCAAGAAGTTGAGATTTCTTATCGCGCTCAAGGATGCCAATAATCTCTTTCTGCCCATCCTTTATATCTTGAACCTGCTTAGCAATCGCAAGAACTGCTACTGCTACCAATGTTGCTTTCAAGCAAGCAGGACCGATCGCCTTATCAACAGGAATCCATCTGGCTTGACCGACAATACCATCATTTAGGATTGTACCTAATGCACCTGAGCCGTCCTTCGCCATTGCAAGAGTTCCCGTTATGCCTTTAGGAAATACGCAGCGATAAAGTCCCTCTGCTGCCGGAGTAGCAATAGTCTCTGCAACACCGGCGAACGAGCCTCCAAGTGCCGCGATCTCCGTTAAAGGAATCTTTGCCAGCGGGGATGTTTGGAAGGTGTCCTTAATTTCTGCAAGAGCGCGTTCCACTTGTATACTCGGTCTTAAACTACCACCGGATTCGGTCAGTTCGTTCAGAACTAATAAATCGTTATTTGCCATTTGATGTGCCTCCTTTTTGTTATGGTCATCTGCTGACCATAACAGCAGTTGTAATTTTCGCGTGTTCCTTTCACCGATTACGCCTTATGCCCGCCTATCTGAGCATTCCGATCCTTTGCCGTTGCGCCTTCTTCAAGATTCATCGCCTTGAGGATGGCGTTCTTTCCGTACTTCTTTTTGATTGCAAGCGTGGCGGCTTGTATTTTCCGCTCACGTTCCAAGGCGGCGTCCTCGGCTTTCTGTTTTTCCTCTTCGGCAGCATAGTCAGTGAAAAGGTCAAGCTGGACAGCACCGTCATTTTTCTTCGGCGCGTCCGCTTCCGGCAGGACATGATTTGCTACAACATACATACGGCGGACAAGCAGATTCTTGTCCACGATCCGGTCAAACAGTTCTGACACAGCACACATTATTTTGCGGGTAGAGGATGTGTGACCGTCGAGATTGATAGAGCCGTGAGCCTGTTAATGTTGAGGAATTTCGTGTCGAAAAACAGGTAACTTTTTTATGAACGGAGGTAGCTCATGAACTGCTCGAAGTGCCGAAAAGCGTATGTTTCGGTAAATCTCGATGTCGATGAGGAAGGTGCAATCCAGCCCCGGCTTCATCCGTTGGAGGGACGGTTTGATTTTCAGATCGACCAGATTCTTTACAAGTGCCGCGCCACATCCAAGAAGGTTGGTGGTGGCGGCATCCGTTACACAGTCATGATTAAAGGAAAGGAGTCGTTCCTTTTTCATGAAGGAGACAAGTGGTTTGTCGAAGCAAAGGAGAATGCCCGGTGATCTTATCTCAGAAGCAAATCGAAGAAATTGCAGCAGCCGTCACGGAAGACTTCAACAAGTTTTTCTTCGGCACGGAGTCCGAGGAAGTCCGTATGGCTCGTGCTACGCCGATTGATCAGTTCGCAAGAGACTATCTCGGCTTGCAAGTGTCTTTTGCCCGCCTGTCCTCCGATGGAAGCATCTGTGGCTTAACTGCCTATGCAGATACAGAGTACATCGTGGAGGAAAAGGGTGTCAGGCGGACACTTCCGCTTAAATGCAATCAGGTGATGCTCGACGAGAGCTTCATCCATCAGGGACAGATAAAGAAGCTCTGCGGGAAGCGGCGCTTCACGCTTGCCCACGAATGCGCTCATCAGATTCTCTATCAGATGGAATCCGATGAAGTCAAGCAACGCTGCAACCGGCAGTATTCCGCACGAACAGCCTATTCGCTGCGTGATCTCAAAACACATGAGGACTGGAATGAATGGCAAGCAAACGTCCTCGGAGCAGCAATCCTGATGCCGCAGAAAGAAGTTGACCTTGCCGCGTGGTATTTCATCCCTGAGAAGAAGCTGACGTCCTATGGCGGCTACTTTACATACCGGGATCGCCTGTCGCTCAGAGCGATATGCGCTCAACTTGGTGTTTCCCAGTCCGCAGCCGTCATCCGTCTGCGCCAGCTTGGTTATCTCGAAGACCGCCCATATTCAGAGTTCGATGATCCGACGGAGGTATGGGCATGAAAAAGAATATCCGTGTTACTGAACCGTCTGCTGAAATGCAGATGAAGATCAGACGGGCGCGTATCGCCATCGCCAGCCAGAAGAGGCGAACGATGGAATGCCCGTACTGTCATCACAATACCATCATCGTTTTTGAGGACACAAGAGGTCACGTTCAGGCAAAGTGTAAGCTCTGCGGAAGAGAAACCGTCTTCAATGTTCTCAGTATGAGAAGGTTATATCTCCACCTCAACAGAGGATAAGGAGTTTAACAAATAAATATTTGATAGCTGTGCTGTGGAGCCGCTGACTGGTGAGTCTTCCTAACGCCGCATGAACAGAGTGTTCGCACTCTGTTTTATCGGCATGGGATCACAACTCACCGTCATGCGGCTCTTTTTTTAGGCTTGTCCATCCGCTACTCCGCACCAGCGGAAAGGACAAGCAATGAAACGAATCCCTAAAGCCCCTGTCGAGTTCGACTACGACCTCTGGACTACGGAGGACGGAAAGTGCATGGTGCGTGTGAAAATCACCGGCGAAGTAACGGAGGTTGACCGTGAGGTCATGAAAATCCTCCGACTGGAAGAGAAGCAGATGCGGAGGGGGGGTACCTCAAGCGACCCGGATGATGCAAAGCCCCAAACTATTCTCTTTCTTGATGTTGTCAACGAGGAAGATGTGGAAGGACCTGCATGGCTTATCAACCCGCACGACTACATTCAGGAATCCGCTACTAAGCGTTGGATCATAGCCTTCCGGAAAACGCTGACCGCAAATCAAAGGGAAGTCTTCGACGAGGTTATTCTCGGCGGAATGAGTGTCAGGAAGTTCGCCAAGCTGAAAGGGTGCAACCACAAAAGCATATTGGAGACAAAAAACGCCGTCTGCAAAAAATCAAAAATAATTTCTAATCGCCCCCCCATTTTGCGATTTTTTGTCCGTTGTAAAGTGAAGAGGGCTCTTAAACTTCTTCACTGCTCCTTGAAAACCGAATAGTTCAGTGCTGCGGATCTTTCCGCTTCTGCGAAGCAACACAGCTTCCGACGCCAAGACCTCCCGAAAGGGAGTGAGCGACCTCCGGAGAGCTATAACAGTCGTGTGGTGCGGCTGCTTGCGACGATGCAGATGCCGGGTATAATGATACTTCCGTCTTTTCTTTGAATGGGCGGCTCGGAGCGATCCTCGGAGGGGTGAGAGTCCCATGATACCGATTGACCATTGGTAGTCCGCAGCATTCCCTATTCGGAGGGGCGCGAGCTGCAAATATGCTGGAAGGATAACCAATATGAAAACGCCCGAAAGGGCTTTATCATCAAAAACTATGGGCAGCAGTCTATTCAAAAAGAACTGCTGCCTATCCTTTTGCTGATAAGGCAAAATCAAATCTTGTGGAGGTGAGACGGGTGAATACCGCATCAACCATTTCTCAGCGCGATGCCTACAAGCTCATGCTGATGTGATGAGCATTGAGCAGATGTGTGAAATACTCAGCATCAGCACAAAGACCGGCTACCGCATCCTGCGGGAAGGCAAAATCTGTTGTCTCAAGGTCGGCAGAGCCTATCGTATTCCGAAGGCTCATCTTTTCACATTTCTCTGCATCGGATGCGGAGAAGCAGTCACGGCATAAGGCTTGGACTCAATTTGTTTACAAAAAATGTTCGGCAGAGGTCCTCCAATTCGAACCCGGTTCTGGTATAATAGAAGCACGGTATCAGGTAGGTGTCTCTGCTACAATGAAGGAGGATAATTATGGTAGCAGGACATCTCCGCAAAAAAAGCGGATATTACTACGCCGTGTTGAACTACACCGATTCTCTCGGAAAAAGAAAGACCAAGTGGATTTCCACCGGGCTTACTGTGAAGGGAAACAAAAAACGCGCCGAAGCGATCCTGATGGACGCACGACGCAATTTCAATCCCGAAGAGCCGAAGGTCATGAACGGAGACATTCTGTTCGCGGACTATATGGAAAAGTGGCTCGACATCATCAAAAACTCGGTTGCAGTCCCGACATTCGCTTCATACTCAACTACGGTTAAGAAGATCGTAGCACCGTACTTCCGCAAAAAGAAGTGACACTCAAGAACCTGACCGCAAAAGACATCCAGGAGTTTTACCTTAGTGAGCTTGATCGTGTCAGCCCATCCTCGGTCATTCGTTATCACGCCAACATTCACAAGGCTCTCAAGTATGCCGTGAAGATCGATCTGATTGATGTAAACCCAGCGGATAAGGCTGAGCGTCCGAAGAAAGACCGCTACGTCGGCAGCTTCTATGATGCCGATGAGGTCAACGCTCTTTTCAAGGCTGCAAAAGGAAGCAAGCTTGAGCTTCCGATTCTCTTCGGTGCGTTCTACGGTCTGCGCCGGAGTGAAGCTATCGGTCTGAAATGGGATGCCATCGACTTTGACCAGAACACAATCACCATCCGTCACACGGTTACTTCCTGTGATCTTGACGGCAAGCGCATTCTGGTTGCGTCGGACACCACAAAGACGAAATCGAGTATGAGAACACTGCCTCTTGTTCCGTCCATGCGGGAACGACTTCTTGCACTGAAAGAAGAACAGCAGGAGAACCGTCGCCTGTGCGGATGCAGTTACATCAAGGACTATCTTGAGTATGTATGTGTCAATGAGATTGGCGATCTGATAAAGCCCCACTACGTCACTGAGAGCTTTCCGAAGCTGCTCAAGGCGAAGGGAATGAGACAGATCAGGTATCATGATCTCAGACATAGCTGCGCCTCGTTACTTCTGGCAAACGGTGTTCCCATGAAGCAGATTCAGGAATGGCTTGGTCACAGCGACTTCTCAACTACGGCAAACATCTACGCACATCTGGATTACAGCTCGAAGCTGACTTCGGCTGACGCAATGCTCAATGGTTTGGGCTTTGCTGCGAACTGAAAAAGAAAAGCCAGCAGCCGGAAAAACCGACTACTGGCGTGATTTCTGGCGGAGACGGTGGGATTCGAACCCACGGACCCTTGCGGATCAACTGATTTCGAGTCAGTCCCGTTGTGACCACTTCGATACGTCTCCGTATTTATCTCAACATCAGCACCTCAGAAAACGGGGAGAACAAGCAAAAATATTAAGTTAAGAATACCTAAAAGGTCCCGTAAAATCAAGGGATTCCGGTCAGGGAGCTACCGAGTAGCGACCACGATTTCGAGTGCAGCTCGTTATGACCACTTCGATAACTCTCCGTAAGATTAATCTGATCATATCAGAACAAAATATATTATAGCACATTCCGATAAAAAAAGCAAGTGGTTTTGAAAATTTGCCTTTTTGCACAAATGAAAGGCGCTACTTTTAGATGAATTTATTTGCCTTGTCGTTTTTTGACTTGCTTTGCGGAAATACTTGACTTTTTTATCGAAATCACGTATAATAAAGTGAAACGCATTGTATCGGCAGTACCATGCAAATCTTGTGTGCAGCTGCCGGTGAATCGAGAAAATGTTTCTTTTCGAAAGGAAAGGTCTTAAAAGCATGAAAAACTTTTTCGCAAGTTTATCACATCGTACGAAAATTACACTAATTACCTGTGCCAGCTTTATTGTGCTGACAATGCTGATCTTGATTTTTTTGATGCTTTGTCCGATACAGGAAAGCAGTTCTGCAAATCATGTAAATGATTCGTTAGTTGTCACAACAGCAGTTTCAGAGGGAACACTGGATACGGCAGAGACAACGACGGCTGTATCTACCACAAAGTTTAATCGAAAAACAACGGACGCAAAGCGCTCAACGACCAGAACAGAAACTACTGTGAAGTCATATCAGACACAGGCTGTGTATGACGATAACACATATGCAGATGATGATGGCTACAACAATGATGATAATTACGAGGATTATCATCCGGTTGTCACAACGAAAAAATATTACAGCAATAGCACAACAAAGTATACAACAGCTGCTCCGGCGGTTACACAGCCGCCCACACCGGCAGCTACACAGGCTCCGGCAGTGACAGCAGCGCCTGCACCGAGTGAAACAATTCCGGTGCCGGATGACACGATGTACGATTGAGGCGTTGTTCCTGGAAAACGGGAGAATGTTGTGTATGTTCACTTGAAAAAACATAGGTTGAGAGAAACCGGACTGGGCAGATCTGCCGGTCCGGTTTTGTGTTGAATGGGGGAAATATGAAAACAGAGGTATGGGGAGTTCGTCTGGCTCGGCTGCTGCTGTTTTGGTTTGCAGGAAATTTGACAGCCTTTTTTGCTATTGTGCATTTTGCAGTCGGCTGGAAAATACTGATTGGCATTCTGACGGGAATTGCTTTTTTGTTCTTTCAGTTTTTTCATCCGCATACAGTAGCAGGGGAAAAGAAACTGGCATCTTTGGAGCATGGCTGTAATTTACTCCGAACCGGAGCAGTCTGGCTTGTTCTGGAATGCGTCACAGTGGGCATTTTGATTTGGAGTCATGCGCTGTTCTGGGCGTTGGAATTGGTGAACCTGGGTGTGTTTGCGCTACTTTGCTGGGCAATCGTGTTCCAAGGACTTTTACATATTGCACTCCATTCTTCGCAGGTAAAGCTGCCGTGGCACATTGCCTTGTTTTTCCTGTGGTGGATGCCTGTACTGAACTTGTTTCTCATTGTACATATTTATCGTACTGCAAAACATGAACTGCATCTGGAATGCGCAAAAGCAGAATGTGATATCGTTCGGAAAGAATCTGAGATCTGCAAAACCAGATACCCGATACTCCTGGTTCATGGTATCTTTTTCCGGGATTGGCAGCTTTTTAATTACTGGGGAAGAATTCCTGCGGAACTGCAAAAAAATGGCGCAGTGATCTTCTATGGCAAGCAGCAGTCTGCACAGTCGATTTCCGAAAGTGCCAGAGAACTGGCGGCTCAGATCAAAGCGATATGTACGGAAACCGGTGCAGAAAAAGTCAACATCATTGCACATTCCAAAGGCGGTTTGGACTGCCGATGTGCACTGCAGGACTATGGAGTCTCACAGTATGTGGCATCACTGACAACGATCAACACACCCCATCATGGATGCGCCTTTGTAGATGACTTACTGCGAAAAGTTCCGGATAAAACGGCGCAGTGGATTGCTGACCGCTATAATAAGCTCTTTCTCAAATTAGGAGACGATCATCCGGATTTTCTGGCAGGTGTCCGGGAACTGACAGAAGAAAGCTGCCGGAAGTTCCATGTGGCGCATCCTTGCCTGCCAAATGTGTATTATCAGTGCGTAATGTCAAAGATGCACAGTGCATTTTCCGCACCGTTTCCACTTTGGCTGGGATATCTTCTGAACAAGCGGTGCGCCGGCGAAAATGATGGACTTGTGCCGGTCTCTTCTGCGAAAATGGAAAATGTTCCGCTGCTTATGGTTCCGGATGCAAAGCGTCGTGGTATTTCTCATGGGGATATGATCGACTTGAATCGTGAGAATATTCCGGGATTTGATGTCCGGGAATGGTATGTTCAGCTGGTGCAGCGGCTGAAACGAAAAGGGTTCTGAGGTGATGACAATGAAAACAACATACGATGCAAATATTTTGACCTATTGTCAGTGGCGGGATGATCTGACAATGGAGCAATCGCCGTTTTGTCATGTTGACAATTTGATTTTCTGCTGTCTGGCGTACTTGAATTGGGACGGTATCGCAGAGGGATTTACTGTCTCGGAATCAGTGTCTCTTCGGGATGCTGCGAAACTCTGGGAAAGCCAGCCGGCGAAGGAACAGAAACTGCGTGTGGAAACAGACCGGGAACTGCTGCGGCAAACTGCTGCCAGCCGGCGTTTCGGAGATATTCGTCTGTTTCGGTATACAGAACAATTCAGTGATACATTGCAGCAGCAATTTTCAGCAACAGCATTCTTGTTGGACGCAAATACGATCTATGTTGCATTTCGTGGTACAGATGATACGCTGACTGGCTGGCGGGAAGATTTCAACCTGTCATTTCTTCCGAAGGTACCGTCCCAGGAATCGGCTGCTACATATCTGAGAAGTATTATGACACTGGGTTTCCGGAATGTATATGTGGGCGGACATTCCAAAGGCGGAAACCTGGCGGTGTATGCGGCGGCGCAGATGACACCGGAAAATGCTGCCCATATCCGTGGCGTTTATAATAATGACGGACCGGGTTTTGTAACGGACTTGTTTGATGCGCCGGAGTTTCAGCCGCTGCAAAAGCGAGTGCATACCTTTGTGCCGCAGGCATCCGTTGTAGGGATGCTGTTGGAACACGATGAGGCGTATCAAGTGGTTTACAGCACACAGAAAGGCATCATGCAGCACGACCCGTATTCCTGGTGCGTGATTCGAAATGACTGGTATTACCTGGACGATACGACAACGCTCAGCAAGATCATGGATTCCTCTATGCGGCAGTGGATTCTGGGAATGCAGCCGGAACAGCGTGAAAAACTGACAGATGCAATTTTTCATGTGCTGCAAAGCGAGACAAATGCCAAAACAGTGCAGGATCTGGTAGACGGCGGTGCAGGAACACTTTCTGCAGTGCTGCATGCCTGGTCGGATATGCCGCCGGAAACCAGACGGTTTATGCAAAAAATGCTGGGTGAACTGCTGCGTATCATAGGACAGCTTGCAGCGGCAAAGCGAAGGTCTGAAACGCTCGCCGGACGAATAGGTGCCGATGAGGACAATGGAAAGCTGATGTGATATGAGAAAGCGTATTTTGGCATATCGACGGAGAATAGATGCCCTTTTGGCACAGCATCCGGAAAATACAGACTGGAATCGGATTTTACAAGATCATCTGCGGCAAATCGCCTTTTTTCAGCACGAACGTCTGGTACATCTGATCGTTACAATGACTTTTGCAGTTTTGACAATGCTTTCGTTTGGCATCGTCCTGCTTACACAGCTTATTCAGCTGACTGTGCTTACTGCGGCATTGTTGGTTCTGTTGATCCCGTATATTTTTCATTACTATCTGCTGGAAAACGAAGTCCAGAAAATGTATGCGCAGTATGATGAAATCTGGGAGAACTGCAATATCATATTACAGGAAAAGTGTCTTGGGAAGTCATCCAAAAAGTAAATCGCATTTTTCACAAAAACGGAACTGAAATCACAAAAAAACTGTTGACTTTTTCTTGCAAATCGCTTATAATGAAAATAATCGAATGTGTGTTTTCCAAGGAGCATAAGCTGCGTTTTCGCCATATGGGAATGGATTCCGGCGAAAGCACAGAGGGAGCTTCGTGTTTTGGAAAGGAAAGGAATTCAATCAGATGAAGCATTTTGCAAAAGGATCAAAACGATTGCTGTCGGTTCTGCTGAGCAGTGCGATGGTAGTCAGCAGCTGCGGCTCAGTTTCGGCTGGTGCGGCAGAGAAGAAGGAAGCGAACTTTGCACGGGCGCTGCAGTATTCCATTTACTTTTATGATGGAAATATGTGCGGTACAGAGGTGCAGGAAAACAACCGGTACAGTTGGCGTGGAGACTGTCATACATATGATGCACAAGTTGCAATGAACAGTACAGCTACCAATCTGAGCGCAGATTTTCTCACGAAGTATAAAGATGTGCTTGATCCGGACGGCGACGGCTATATAGATGTTGCCGGCGGATTCCATGATGCAGGTGACCATGTGAAGTTTGGTATGCCGGAAAACTATTCCGCCGCCACCCTGGGATGGGGCTATTATGAATTCCGGGATGCGTATGAAAAGACTGGTCAAAACGATCACATTGAGACGATCCTCCGCTATTTCAACGATTATTTGATGAAGTGTACATTCCTGGACAGCAATGGCGACGTGATTGCGCATTGTTACCAGGTCGGCGACGGCGATATCGACCACGCTTACTGGAATGCACCGGAGCTGGACGAAATGGATCGTCCGGCGTATTTCCTGACAGCAGACAAGCCGCAGACAGACTATGTTGCATCTGCTGCTGCATCTCTGGCAATCAACTATCTGAACTTTAAGGATACCGACCCGGAGTATGCGCAGAAGTCACTGGACTATGCAACTGCATTGTACAAGTTTGCAGAGACGCATGACAAGGAACTCAGCGACAACGGAGACGGTCCGAAGTCTTATTACAATTCGTCAAAATGGGAAGATGATTACTGCTGGGCATCTGCCTGGATGTACAAGATCACAGGAGACCATCACTATCTGGAACAAATTTTCCCGTACTATGACTATTATGCAGCACCCTGCTATGTATACTGCTGGAACGATGTCTGGGGCGGGGTACAGTGTATTCTGGGCGAGATCACCAGCGAACAGTACCCGAACTTCATTGACGAATATAAAGAGGCAGCCGGAAAGAGTCCTTATGAAGAGATGAACTGCTGGGGCTCTGTGGAAGAAGCACTGAATAAGTATATGACCGGCGGCGTCGGAACGATCACACCGGCTGGCTACTTCTGGCTGAACACCTGGGGTTCTGCAAGATATAATGCAGCGGCACAGATGATGGCATTGGTATACGACAAGTATAACAACAATGGCAAGCCCGGAAAGTACAGTGAATGGGCAAAGGGACAGATGGAATATCTGCTGGGTGACAATCCGATGAATCGTGCATATGAAGTCGGGTATGATGAAACCGCAGCAAAATTCCCACATCACCGTGCGGCATCTGGTTTGACGAAGTGCGAGGACACCGATGAACAGAAACATGTCCTCTATGGTGCATTGGTCGGCGGTCCGGATGCACAGGATAAGCACAACGACATTACAGCTGACTGGATCTACAACGAAGTGACGATCGACTATAACGCTGCATTTGTCGGAGCGTGTGCCGGACTGTATGACTACTATGGAACAGACGCCATGGAAATCACACCGAATTTTCCGCCGGAAGACAAGAATTCCGGAAATGAGGGCGGCAATGATTTCTGGGTAGATGCTTATGCAGTAGATGACATTCAGACAAGCGGAGCAGGCGTGACCAAGCTTGCGATCCAGATGCGCACCAACTCGATTACGCCAAAAACAGATCTTTCGATGCGGTATTATTTCAGTATCGCTGAACTGAAGGATAAGTCAAATATCAGTCTGGTAAAAGGACAGGAACTGTATGACCAGGCGAGTGTAGAGGCGGCTCCGGCAGATGGCGTGATTTCCGGACCGTATCAGTTTGATGCGTCTTATGATCCGGATATCTACTATGTTGAAGTAAAATGGGATGGCTATAAGATTGCAAACTCCAATAAGAAGTATCAGTTTACAGTGGGATTCTATTACGGTGATACCTGGGATCCGACAAATGACTGGAGCTATCAGGGCATTACCAAATGCAAGGACACATACCAGGATGGTTCTGAGACCAGAACAGACTATATCTGTGTTTACTCCAACGGAGAGCTTGTCGGCGGTATTGAACCGAACGGCAACAAGCCGGCTGTAACAACCACGCCGTCGGAAACGACAACAGGCACGACAACAACTACTACCACAGTAACAACAACAACAACAACGAATTCTGCAACCAGCACGGAAAAAGCAACAGAAACAACAGTTTCCACAGAAGAGACCACGACAATGACATCTGAAACGACAGAGACAACTGCAACAAAGCAGACTTCTGAGGCAGCCTCTGGTTCGTCTGATGCTGCCGGCTCTATTCTCTACGGCGATGCGAATTTGGATGGCAGAATTGATATTACAGATGCGGTACTGCTGAACAAGATTGTTGCCGGCTCTGTTTCTGCCAATACACAGCAGCGGTTAAACGGCGACTGCAATGGTGATGGCGCATTGGATTCCGGGGATGGTATCCTGCTGCTGCAATTCCTGGTACACATTATCCAGAGCATTGGACCCAGCGCAAAATAAAGGAAAGGAATCACAAGATACATGGAAATTTCAAATCCGGAGAATCATTCTGGGAATTGGCAGGAACTGCGGCAGATTCTGAAAGAAAAGCAATTTGGGAAACTGTTTGCCGGAGCAACAGAAAATACACTGATTCAATTTTTTCGGTATTGTTTCGTAGGCGGAGCGGCGACTGTAATCGACTGGGGTGTTTCTGCACTACTGTTTTTCCTGGTGTTTCATCAGAGTTATGCAGTTCTCGCAAATGGGATTTCTTTTGTGGCAGGATTGCTTGCAAATTACTTTTTGAGTACATTCTGGGTCTTTCGCTCTTCTAAAGTGCAGTCTCGGTTGGTTGAATTTCTTGCGTTTGCAGCTATCGGCGTAGTCGGATTGCTGCTGACGCTGGGAATTACCAAACTGAGTGAGATCTCTCTTGGAAGTGTTACAAGCGGATATCAGATGATCGGGAAGATCGTTTCAACGATGATTGCATTCCTCTGGAACTTCTTTGCCCGAAAGTATCTGTTGTTCAGTAAAAAAGAATCATAACTGGCTGCAAAAGCAGCTTTCACGAAAAAGCGCCGACACAGCCTGCAGATTATTTCGGGATGCTGTGCGGCGTTTTTTACAGGCAAAATTGTAGCTTTGACAATGGAAAGGAGTGAACCATTATGAAAATGATATTTATTGGTGCAACACACGAAGTAACTGGTAGCTGTACCTATCTGGAAGTCTGCGGGAAACGCATTCTGGTGGACTTTGGAATGGAGCAGGGGAGAGATACGTATGAAAATGTGAAGATTCCCTGTGCGCCGGGAGAAATTGACTATGTTCTTTTGACACACGCACACATTGACCACTCCGGCTTGTTGCCGCTGCTCTATGCAGGCGGCTTTTCCGGGGAAATCCACGCTACTGCGGCAACGACTTCTCTCTGTGAGATCATGCTGCGTGACAGTGCGCATATCCAAGAATTTGAGGCAGAATGGAGAAACCGCAAGGCGATGCGAAAAGGCGGCGAACCGTATGTGCCTTTGTATACCATGAAAGAGGCGTTGGGTGCATTAGAGCTGTTTGTACCGCATCCGTATGATGAAAAGTTTACCCTTGTTCCAGGTATTGAGGTTCGCTTCCTGGATGCTGGTCATCTTCTTGGTTCCTCCAGCATTGAGCTTTGGCTGACGGAAAATGGCGTGTCGAAAAAAATCGTATTTTCCGGAGACATCGGAAATCTCAATCAGCCATTGATTCGTGATCCGCAGCCGCCGAAAGATGCCGATTATGTGGTGATGGAATCCACTTATGGAAACCGGCTGCATGAAAAACCGAAAGGGTATATTCCAGGTCTGGTACAGGTCCTGCGGGATACATTTTCTCGTGGCGGCAGTGTGATTATTCCGTCTTTTGCGGTGGGGCGTACACAGGAATTGCTGTACTATTTCAAGCAGATCAAAGACGAGAACCTGCTCCCGGAGTATAAGGATTTTCCGATTTACATGGACAGTCCGCTTGCGATTGAGGCAACAGAAGTATTTATGCGAAATAAGGAAAGTTGTTTTGATGAAGAGGCACTGAGTTACGTTCGGCGTGGAATCAACCCAATCGGTGTCAGCGGACTGATCCCAGCAGTGACCAGTGATGCTTCTAAGGCAATCAATGCAGATAAACGACCGAAGGTGATTTTGTCGGCAAGTGGAATGTGTGAGGCTGGCAGAATCAAACACCACTTGAAACACAATCTCTGGAAACCGGAAAACACGATTTTGTTTGTGGGATATCAAGCAGAAGGCTCTTTGGGCAGGCGCATTATTGAGGGTGCAAAAACAGTCACTTTGTTTGGAGAAACGGTTCAAGTGAGTGCGCAGATCGTACAGTTGCAGGGGATGAGCGGTCACGCAGATCAAAAGGGTCTGCTTTCCTGGATTTCTCAAGTACATGGCGTGCAGAAGGTCTTTGTCAATCATGGCGCATCAGAATCTGCCGATGCGTTCCGGGACAAGCTGTGGCTGTCGCTGGGTATTGATGCTTATGCACCATTCAGCGGTGCAGAGGTTGATCTGGCAACTGGAAAGGTGACATATGATGCGCCGGCTGTTCCAATACAGCAGAAGCCTCGGCGCAGCGCAATGACATATGACAGATTGTCGCAGACGTTAAGCCGCTTGACGGCATTGGTGCAGAGCAGCAGGGGACTGTCGAATAAGGAATTAGCAAAAATGGCAGATCAGCTGGGTGAACTCTGCACAAAATGGGAACGGAGGTAATAAGTTATGTACGAAGAAAATGCAGTGATCCATGCACTTTGCAGCAGAAGAAGTGTACGGAGCTATGACAGCAGCAGACCGGTGGAGCAAGAAAAGTTGGATGCAATTTTGGCTGCCGGACAGTATGCACCGACAGGCATGAACCGGATGCCTACCAAATTTGTTGTAGTTCGAAATCGGGAAGTGTTGCAACAGCTTTCTAAGCAGAATGCAGCAATTATGGGAAAAGAAGATGTAGACCCGTTTTATGGCGCTCCGGTTGCGATTGCAGTATTAGTGGATGCGTCAGTTCATACATGGGTTGAGGATGGTAGCCTTGCGATTGGTGCGATGCTGGATGCAGCATATGCAGTAGGATTGGGCAGCTGCTGGATTCACCGTGCAAAAGAGACATTTGATAGTGCAGCTGGAAAAGAATTGCTGCAGAAATGGGGCATTCCGGATACCTATCGAGGTGTTGGATTCTGTATTGTCGGATATGCCAACGGAGAATTGCCGGAGGCAAAACCGAGAAGAGCAGATCAGATTATTTGGGTGGATTGATGTTCTAAATTGCCAATTAAATTACGCAAGAAAAGCGGCTGAGAGTGATTCCCTCAGCCGCTTTTGCGCTTTTATCGCTCGACGCAGTGTGTTGTTACTGCATCTTATAAGCGTCGATCATCTTCTTGACCATCTGTCCACCGATGGAACCAGCTTCTCTTGCGGTCAGATCGCCGTTATAACCCTGCTTCAGAGTTACGCCAACCTCGCTGGCAGACTCCATCTTAAAACGCTCCATTGCTTCTTTACCCTTCTGCGTAAATTCACCCTTCATGATAAATTCTCCTTTTTCATTTTTTCTTGGCAACACTTGAATCATCTCATCGAAAATGTGATTTCGTTGCCGCAATAGTATTATGAGAAACTGCACGGTGTTTATCACAGGTATTTTTTTCGTATTTTTATACAAAGCTTTGGGAACTTTCAAAATAATATTTTTCAATTGCAAATACACATCTGCATTTTTATTCTAAAAAGCACTTGACTTTTTCGGCACAATGTGATATACTAAAAGTGTTGCAAATTACAATAAAATACAGAATGCCGCTATGGTGGAATTGGCAGACACAAGGGACTTAAAATCCCTCGATAGCGATATCGTACCGGTTCAAGTCCGGTTAGCGGCACCAAAAAAGGTACGAATTTTGTATTTGTACCTTTTTTATTTTTTAAGAATAATATCAACGAAGACCCTACAGGTTACTATTTGTACTAAGGAGTTTTAATGGTGAAAAGAATTGCTTATGTCTTTCTTGCAATTGTATTATCTGCAATTCTTTCGTCATGTGATATGAGTGACGATGTAAAGCCGAGAAATCAGGATGATACAAAGTGGATTACGGCTGATCAAAATATATATTTTTCTGTTATGTACGATGGAAACTATAATACTTGTTTAGGTGCTCTGGAAACGACTGAAACAGTTTATAATATTAGTCTTGAATTTGATTATGGCTCTGGACTTATCATTAGTGATTATGATATGCTTAAGGAAAATAATTTTCTTGTTGACGTGAATCAAATCTTATTGAGAGCAGAATGTAATTTTGATAAGGATAAATGTACTGTTGAAGTAACCAAATCATTTATTGACAGTATCAGCGTTGGAGATAAAATAACTTTTTATTTAGTTGATGAGTTGCCTGATTGGGCAGAAGAAATAGATAAAGTTAACAGAAAAGCTTGTAGAGAAAATGGAGAAACATCAACAGCTGTAGACACTGAAAAGTAATACTCCAAACGCAAAGAGGGAAATCAAGCTAAAAATCTCCCGATAGCGATATTGTACCAGTTCAAGTTCGGTCAGCGGCACCAGAAAGAAAAGAAGGTACAAGCATATTGGTTTGTATCTTTTTTCTTTTATGAAAATGAGCTTTACTTGGAAAACACGCCGAGATTTACTTTCAAAACAATTGACACTGTCTCTGCAATGTGGTATAATAATAGAGATCACAACATACGAATAAGGAGCTAAATCATGAAACAAATTATTTTGACAGGTGACCGCCCGACAGGACGGCTGCACGTAGGACACTATGTCGGATCACTGAAAGAAAGAGTAAAACTGCAAAATTCCGGTAAATTTGATGAAATCTACATTATGATTGCGGATGCGCAGGCATTAACAGATAACGCAGAACACCCAGAAAAAGTACGCCAGAATATTACACAGGTTGCCCTGGATTATCTGGCGTGTGGGCTTGATCCGGAAAAGTCTACCATTTTCATTCAGTCTATGGTGCCGGAACTGACAGAGCTGACATTCTATTACATGAACCTGGTGACAGTTTCCCGTGTACAGCGGAACCCTACTGTAAAAGCAGAAATACAGCAGCGTAACTTTGAGGCAAGTATCCCGGTAGGATTTTTCTGTTATCCGATCAGCCAGGCTGCTGACATTACTGCATTTCATGCAACTGCAGTTCCGGTAGGTGAGGATCAGCTTCCGATGCTGGAACAGTGTAAGGAAATTGTTCACAAGTTCAACTCGGTTTATGGCGAAACATTGACTGAACCGGAGATTATTCTGCCCAGCAATCAGGCTTGCCTGCGCCTGCCTGGTATTGACGGCAAGGCAAAAATGAGCAAATCACTGGGGAACTGTATCTATCTTTCCGATGAACCGGAGGACATCAAGAAGAAGATTATGTCCATGTTTACCGATCCGAATCATCTTCGTGTAGATGATCCGGGTAAAGTGGAAGGAAATCCAGTCTTTATTTATCTGGACGCTTTCTGCAAGCCAGAGTATTTTGCAGAATTCTGGCCGGAATACAGCTGCTTGGATGAAGTGAAAGCACATTATCAGCGTGGCGGTCTTGGCGATGTTAAGGTAAAGAAGTTCCTGAACAATGTAATGCAGGAAGAACTGCGCCCGATTCGTGAACGCCGCAAGCAGTGGGAACAGCGTATGCCGGAAGTATATGAGATTTTGAAACAGGGAAGTGCTGTTGCAAGAGCAACTGCTGAAAAGACACTGGAAGGTGTGCGGCACGCAATGCAGATTGATTATTTCTCGGACGGCGGCTTTGGCGAAACAAAATAAATTGGTTGAACGAATAAAAAGTACCAAATAGGGCAGTATGATATTTCATGCTTGGTGTCGTTTTGTGCAAAATTCTCCAGGAGGTCTGGACTTTTTCTGTGATTTGTGATATAATAGAAGTGTGAGAAGTTTCTCACGGAATTTATCAGAAAAGGGAGTCATTCAAATGAGAAAGAATTTTGGCGCACAAACCTGGATGTATCCGATGCCGGTACTCATTGTCGGCACCTACGATGAAAATGGAAAGCCGGACGCTATGAATGCTGCATGGGGCGGTATTTATGAGACAAATCAGATCATGCTTTGTCTGAGCGCAAGCCATAGAACGACCAAAAACATTAAGGAAAAAGGCGCTTTTACAGTAAGTTTTGCAACTGCAAAGACAGTTGTTCCGTCTGACTATGTTGGAATTGTTTCGGCAAACAACACACCGGACAAGATGGAAAAATCCGGACTTCACGCAGAAAAAAGTACTTTGGTAGATGCACCGCTGTTCCAGGAATATCCGATGACACTGGAGTGCAAATTGGTGAAGTTCAATGAAGATGGCATTGTAGTTGGTGAAATCGTTAACGTAAGTGCGGATGAAAGTGTTTTGGGTGAAGACGGCAAAATTGCTGTTGAAAAGCTGGAACCGATTGCATTTGATAGTGTTTCTCATGCTTATCATAAGCTTGGCGAAAAAGTCGGAAATGCTTTTTCTGACGGCAATCAGCTGAAGTAATTTGCCAGGAAACCATCTTATTTATTCATCCTTTATAAAAGAAAAATCACGCAGTCTCTTTCTGAAACTGCGTGATTTCGTTGTATTGTTCACCACATCAAAGAAGTGATATCATCCAGAATGCATCCAGCAGCTTTTACAGCTTTTCCGGCATTTTTGCGAATGTCGTGTTTCTGCTTGGAAGTTGCCTTCGACATCATATAGCATACAGTTCCAACTGTAGCGCCAACAGTGACTCCACGTACAATTGATTTCACGGTCATGGTATAGACTCCTTTCTCACATTCTAATATTGCCATCGGCAAATATAGTATGGGAAGACAAGGTGTGTTTTATCCGTGTATATCTATTCCACATATGGAAAAAAGAGAGGCTTTTATGAAACTTTCGCAATTGAATATCGTTTTGGTGGAACCACAAATTCCGCAAAATACGGGGAATATTTCACGTACCTGTGCAGTAACAGGCGCAAGACTGCACCTTGTCGAGCCGCTGGGATTTACTGTAACAGACAAGCATTTGAAACGAGCTGGCCTGGATTACTGGGATAAGTTAGATTTAACATACTATTCTGACTGGAATGATTTTTGTGAGGAGAATACAGCAGGGGAGTTTTACTTTTTTACAACCAAAGGACGGCATATTCACAGTGACGTGAAATATCCCACCGATAAGCCGGTTTATTTGGTTTTCGGAAGGGAAGATCAGGGATTAAACGAATCCCTCTTGGTTCAGCATCCAGATACTTGCGTTCGGATTCCCATGCGCAATACGCTGCGTAGTTTGAACTTGTCTAATTCCGTTGCGATTGCTGCATATGAAGTACTTCGGCAGTGGGAATATCCGGAGTTGTCCACAGAGGGAAATTTGACAAAGTATACCTGGGAATAATAACAGCAAAAAGGTCAGCGTTTATTACAACTGCTGACCTTTTTTACACTCTAAATATATAACTGCGTTATATATTATCATTGTTGTTTTCATTATGATTGTCACTGTTATCAGAATCGCTATTTGACTTCTTGGAATTGGATGATGTTTCTTTTTCAAAGTGTGCCAACGGAGAACTGTCTGTAGCGTGTTTTAGAATTTGATTAGACAAGTGCGTATAAATCTCTGTGGTGGATGTGCTTGCGTGACCTAAAACTTCTTTTAAGGTAAGCGCATCCACATTGCCGTATTGATACATCAGTGTTGCAGCCGTGTGTCGCAGTTTGTGTGTGGAAAAGCCTTGACCACTCAAATCAGCTTGTGCAAGCGAAGTTTCTACAATTTGCTGAACTCGGCGTTTGCTGATTCGTGTATGACGTTTACTGAGAAAAACAGCTTTTTCAGAAGAACCTTCCGGAAGCTCTCGTACATTTAGATATGCCTGAAGAGCATTCATGCAAGCCTCATTCAGATAGACCATGCGTTCCTTGTTGCCTTTGCCAAGAACACGCATTTTTGCCTCTTTATAATTGATATCTGTTGTATTCAAGCCGACTAATTCACTAAGACGGATTCCGCAGTTTAGAAACAGTGTCAGAATGCAAAGATCTCGCTCTGGAAATGCAGAATCCATAGATTGCAGCAAATGTTCGCTTTGCTCAAGCGTGAGATACTTTGGCAGCGCCTTTTTTGGTGATGGCAATTCAAGCTGTTCTGTTGGATCCTGCGAAATTACTTTCTGGTGATAACAGAGATACCGAAAGAAACTTCTTAACGCAGAAACCTTTCTGCCACGAGCTCGATCATGATTTTCTCGTTCTTCTGTGACATAATACAAATAATCGTACAGTGTTTGCAGCGTAACAGATTCCAACTCAGAAACCTGCATATCTTTTATGGGGATTTCATGCAGATCATCAATGCTTTGAAACTGCGGATCTCGCATCATCCTCAGATATTTGAGGAACAAGCGAATATCCAAATAGTATTCCTGCACCGTTCGGTTGGAAAGTGCTTTGGTAACGGTAATATATAAAATATAGTCCAGGAAAAAGTCTGGGCATTGTGTGCGGTCAATTTCCAAGAAAAATGGTCACCTCCCGTATTTTGCACTTCCAATTGCACCAAATTTGTATTTGGTGCAATTGGATAATGAGGTCTCCTATCGTTAAGATTGCATAGATTGTATCACTTGCTCTGCGCATCGAATTCCATCCACCGCAGCTGACGTGATACCGCCGGCATATCCTGCACCTTCTCCGCAAGGATATAGTCCGGTCAGCGATACTGACTCACAGGTTTCGTTTCTGACAATACGCACCGGCGATGAACTACGACTTTCGATGCCGGTTAAAACTGCATCTGACATTGCAAAGCCATGAATTTTCGAGTCCATGGCTGGGATTCCAAGCCGCAGTGTTTCAGTGATAAATTTTGGTAAATATTCATCTGGTGAGATCCATGTTACACCAGGTTGATACGTTGGCGTGACGTTTCCACATCCTGTGGCGGAATGTTTTTGCAAAAAGTCACCGACGCAGCAAGTTGGTGCATAGTAATTGCCGCCGCCGGCTTGAAATGCAGATTCTTCCAGCTTTCTCTGAAAATACATACCTGCCAATGGATGTGAATCTTGCAGTTCTGCGGATGAAATCCCAACAAGCAAGGCGCTGTTTGCATTTTTGCCGTCTCTAGCATAGTTACTCATGCCGTTTACCACCAGTCGATTTTGCTCAGAGGCTGCGGCTACCACCTCACCACCTGGACACATACAAAATGTGTACAAACTATGTTTATTGGAAAGGTGAACTGCGAGCTTATAATCTGCCTGGGGGAGTTCGTCAGAAAGCACTTCCCTGCCGTACATGGCGTAATTCAGCCAGTTTTGCGGATGTTCAATACGCATTCCGACAGCAAAATTTTTCTGTATCAGTGAAATGCTTGTGTTGTACAGCATCTCAAAGACATCTCTGGCACTGTGACCTACTGCGAGAATGCAGTGGGATGTAGAAATTTCAAAAAGTTCTCCATCCTTTTCATAATAAATGGCAGTGAGCTTATGATCTTTCTGGGCAAATTTTTGCATTCGGGCTTGAAAATGAATCTCGCCGCCGTATTTTATGATTTCCTTTCGGATTTCACGGACAATATGCACCAGTTTATCTGTCCCAATGTGTGGTTTTGCCAGATATAAAATTTCTTCCGGAGCGCCAAATGCAACAAAATTTTGCAGGACATAACGAATTCGAAAATCCTTGATGCCGGTCGTTAGTTTCCCATCTGAAAATGTGCCTGCGCCGCCTTCTCCGAATTGAATATTGCTCTCTGTAGAGAGTTTTCCGGTTTGACGAAACAGGGCAACGTTTTTTTGACGCTGTTCCACGCAAGAACCCCTTTCCAGGACGATCGGACGTAATCCTGCCCTTGCCAAAACCAATGCGGCAAACATTCCTGCCGGACCAAATCCGACAACAACGGGTCGTTCTAACGTGGATAAGCTGCACTTTGGAATGGTATAGTGATAGGGCGTATAGATTTGAAGATCTTTGTCCTTTTTGATTTGTTTTTGCAGCTTGTCTTCGTTTGCAACTTGCAGTGCAACGGTTAGAATCACTGTGATTTTAGGCTTTTTTCTGGCATCAATTGACTTTTTTAGGTATGTGATAGACTGAATATCCTTTTTTGATACCTTTAGACGCTCCGCAATCTTTTGTCTCAACTGCTCTTGCGTAAAATTCAGCGGCATAGATAAATTGGTTAGCTTAATCAATGGTTTTCACCTCGTTTCTGTATAACATATTCAGCGGCATTTTTTCCGGCAAACTGCCCCGACTGCCATGCCCAATTCAAGTTGTAGCCGCCGCAGTCTCCATGAAGATCTAAAATCTCACCGGCAAAAAATAACCCTTCCATCATTTTTGACTGTAGTGTATCATCTGTTTCGTTCGCAGAAATGCCGCCTGCGGTAACCTGCGACTCGGACCATCCGCCACGAGAAAGCACAGGAAACTTCCAAGACAGAATGTTTTCTGCAACTTGTTCTAGCTGTGACTGTGTAATCTGATAAACAGGATTTTCCAAAGATGCAGTAATTCCTGCGGCTCGAAGTAACTGTATGCCGACCTTTTTCGGAAAAAGTCCGGATAACCAGTCTTCCTGTTTCCAGTTTGCACGAATGCCATAAAGTTCCCATAAAATTGACTCAATTTTTTGAGGCGCAATATTGGGAAGAAGGCGCAGGGAAAGCATTGCCGGTTCTTCCTTGCAGCATCGGGCAGATAGATTCATGACGCAAATCCCGGAGATCGTGCGTTCTGTAAACTGCACTTCTCCTGTGTCTTTTGCCAGAACTGTTCCGCTTTCAGAAACTGCACTGACTTCCGCAGAAATTCGAATTCCTTTTAGCGGATGAACAAGTTTTGGCTCTGTATAAAACGGAACAAGAGCCGGCTTGACTGGCACAATTGTATGTCCAAGTTGTTTCAGCCAGGAGAAAGCCGACCCGTCAGAGCCTGTTTTCGGTGCAGCAAATCCACCGGCTGCTAAAATAACCGCAGATGCAGAATATACGCCTTGTGTTGTCTCTGCTTCCAAAGTGTTTTCTGATTTTCGGATCGTAGTAACATCGCAGCCGCAGATGATAGAAACGCTAAGCTGCTGCACAGCAAAGCGAATGGCATCCAATACACTGGCAGCTTGATTGGACAGCGGATAGAGCCTGCCATCGGTTTCATGCCGGGAAAATAATCCCATATTCTGAAAAAAAGATTCTGCCGATTGTGTGTCAGAGAATATCATTTTACATTGTTTTGCGAACGATCCGTGATAGTGTTTCAAGTCTTGATTAGTGTTTCCAAGATTGCAGCGCCCATTTCCAGTTGTAAGAATCTTTTTTCCGACCCGTGCGTTTCGTTCCAGAATTGTGACGGAAATCTCCGGGTAAAGTTGCTTTGCTGCAACAGCGGCGGCGAGGCCTGAGGCTCCGCCGCCGATTATCATAAGATCTGTTGTGTGTGTCTGCATATTTCGCTTAGTTTTTGATGCTGTGCATCGGCGCAGGAATTCTGCCGCCACGAGCAATAAACTTTTCAGCCGATTTGCGCTTTACGGGCATAACCGGAGCGCTGCCGAACAGCCCGCCAAATTCCAGCATATCGCCTTCCTTGAGACCGATTGCAGGAATCAGACGAACTGCGGTTGTCTTATTATTGACCATGCCGATTGCCATCTCATCTGCAATGATAGCAGAAATGGTAGATGCCTCAATATCGCCTGGAACAGCAATCATATCCAGACCAACGGAGCATACAGAAGTCATTGCCTCCAGTTTCGTCAGAGTCAGTGTACCGTCGACTGCTGCGTCGATCATGCCAGCATCTTCTGAAACCGGAATAAATGCTCCGGAGAGTCCGCCGACATTGGAGGATGCCATGACGCCGCCTTTCTTGACAGCATCATTCAGCAGAGCCAGAGCAGCTGTTGTGCCGTGTGTGCCGCAGGTTTCCAGACCCATTGCCTCCAGGATATGTGCAACACTGTCGCCGACAGCCGGTGTCGGTGCCAGAGAAAGGTCTACGATACCAAAAGGAACGCCCAGCATCTGAGATGCTTTTGCGCCAACCAGCTGACCCATTCGAGTGATCTTGAATGCGGTTTTCTTGATGATGTCTGCAATCTGATCGATAGACGCATCCGGATACTTGGATACGGTAGAACGTACAACACCAGGGCCGGAAACGCCTACGTTGATAACGCAGTCTGGTTCGCCGACACCGTGGAATGCACCAGCCATAAACGGATTGTCTTCCGGTGCATTGCAGAAAATAACCAGCTTAGACGGACCGACACACTGACGGTCTGCTGTCAGCTTTGCGGATTCCAGTACAATGTCGCCCATGATGCGGACAGCGTCCATGTTGATACCGCTTCTGGTAGAACCAACATTGACAGAAGAGCAAAGTCTGGTGGTGACATCCAGAGCCTCCGGGATGGAGCGGATCAGTTCCAGATCACCGGCGCTGAATCCCTTGTGTACCAGTGCAGAGTAACCGCCGACAAAGTTGACGCCGCAGGTTTCAGCTGCTCTTTGCAGTGCCTTTGCGAATTTTACCGGATTGTCTTTCGGGCAGGCAGCAGCCAGCATTGCAATCGGGGTAACAGAAATTCGCTTGTTGATGATCGGGATGCCGTATTCTTTTTCAATTTTTTCACCGGTTTCTACCAGCTTTTCTGCCTTTCGGGTGATTTTGTCGTAGACCTTGTCACACGCCTTGTTGATGTCAGGGTCAATACAGTCCAGCAGAGAAATACCCATAGTTGTGGTACGAATGTCCAGACATTCATCCTGGATCATCCGAATTGTTTCCAGGATATCTCCTGCGTTAAACATAGTGCTATTCATAATTCTTCTCCTGCGTTTCAGTTGTTAGATGCGGTGCATTGCGTTGAAAATATCTTCGTGCATTGTGTGGATTGACAAGCCCAGTGTCTCGCCCAGTCCATTGAGTTCGTCGCTCAGCTGGGTGAAGTCAGTTGTCATTCCGGTGATATCTACCATCATAATCATAGCAAACATATCCTGAAGTACGCTCTGTGTTACTTCCAGAACATTTGCCTCATATTTTGCGCATACGCCGCTTACCTTGTGCAGAATGCCTACATTGTCCTTACCGATTACTGTGATTACAGCACGCATAATAAAATAATCCTCCAATTGATTTGTTTGTGTATTTGCTTACTTTGCAAGCAGCTTTTTCATGCGGTCCATTGCTTCCTTTGTCTTGTCTCTGTCTCCGAATGCAGTCAGTCGGAACCAGCCTTCTCCGTTCTTGCCAAAGCCCTCGCCCGGTGTGCCGACAACAGCAGCCTCGTGGAGCAGATAGTCAAAGAATTCCCAGCTCTTCATGCCGTTCGGGCATTTCAGCCAGATATACGGGGAGTTTTTGCCGCCGGTGTATTCGATTCCCAGTTCTTCCATTGTCTTTGCAATGATTGCAGCATTTTCCTGGTAATACGCAATGTTCTTTCGAATCTGTTTCTGTCCTTCTTCTGTGAAAACAGCAGCAGCAGCGCACTGTACCGGATAAGAAACGCCGTTGAACTTGCTTCCCTGTCTTCTGCCCCAGATCTGTGCGATGCTGACATCTGTTCCGTCAGATGCAATTACGTGCAGAGCAGTCGGAATGATTGTGTAACCGCAGCGCATACCAGTAAAACCGGCAGTTTTGGACAGCGAGCACATTTCAATAGCGCATTCCTTTGCGCCTTTTACTTCATAAATGCTGTGCGGAACATCCGGATCAGTAATGAATGCCTCATATGCAGCATCGAAGATAATGATTGCTTTGTTTGCCTTTGCGTAAGCGATCCATTCTTTCAGCTGGTCTCTGGTATATGCAGAACCGGTCGGGTTGTTCGGCGAGCAGAGGTAGATCAGATCAGCGTGAACCTCCGGATTCGGCATTGCCGCAAAACCGTTGGACTCGTCAGAATCTGCATAAATCACAGTTCTGCCGTTCATCTTGTTTGAATCTACATAAACCGGATATGCCGGATCTGTAATCAGAACGATGTTATCATCACCGAAGATATCTACAATGTTGCCGCAGTCGCTTTTAGCGCCGTCATTGACACGGATCTCATCCAGTTCCAGAGAAACGCCGAACTTTTCATAGTATCCTGCAATTGCCTTTTTCAGGAAATCATAACCGGAACCGCTGTCCTCATAACCACGGAATGTCTCTTTAACTCCCATTTCGTCAGCGCCTTTTTTCATTGCCTCAACGCAGACCGGTGCAATTGGCAGCGTAACGTCACCGATACCCATACGGATCAGCGGTGCATCCGGATTCTCTGCCATGAAAGCATTGACTTTCTTGGCAATGTTGATGAACAGATAGTTCTTTTCCAGCTTCAGAAAATTTTCATTGATCGTTGGCATTTGACATACTCCTTTTCATATGGTAAAAATAAATAATAGATACAAAATTAAAGCTTGGGGTACTCCATTTTCCCCTCAAATACATAGGTAGCAGGACCGATCATGGTGACTGTTTCGTCTTCATGGTAGATGATGCGCAGATCGCCGCCACGCAGATGTACCAGGATTTCTTCTTCCTTCTTGCAATAACCGTTGAGAACTGCTGCAACAACAGTAGCGCAGGTGCCGGTTCCGCAGGCAAATGTCTCACCGCTGCCCCGTTCCCATACACGCATCTGCAGCGTGTGATCGTCGATTACACGTACAAATTCTGTGTTGACACGATCCGGGAAAAGCGGATGATGTTCAAAAGACGGTCCGATTTTTTCCAGGTCGAGAGAATCCACATCCGGCAGGAAAACAATTGCATGCGGGTTCCCCATCGAAACGCACGTCATAGCATATTCTTTTCCGTCAACAGTGACCGGCTGTGCAATGAATCGATCCAGATCGGAATTTACCGGGATATCTTTCGGGACAAGAATTGCTTTTCCCATGTCCACTTTTACGCTTTCGATCTTGTTGTCAGCACCGGGATACAGTGTCAGATACTTGATGCCGGAATTGGTTTCCAGCGATATCTCGGTTTTATCGGTCATGCCCATATCATAGACGTACTTGCCGATACATCTGGTGGCATTGCCGCACATCATTGCCTCAGAACCGTCAGCGTTGAAAATACGCATCCGGAAGTCCGCAACCTCAGAAGGCAAAATAAGTACCAGACCATCCGAACCGACGCCGAATCGGACATCACTCAAAAAAATGGATAGCTTTTCGGGATCGGTAACGGTTTCCTGAAAACAGTTGATGTAAATGTAGTCGTTGCCAATGCCGTGCATCTTTGAAAAAGTCAGCATATGAATCCTCCCTACGCAAAAAAGCAGCCTTGTTTTCACAAGAAAATGCTCCTCAGACAAATATCACATTCTATTATACCGAAAAACCGGAAAAAAATCAAGCATATCCGGAAAAAATTTTCAAATTCGGTTTTTTTACGCTTTCCGGGCAGAAAAGCCTTGCAAAGCAAAAGAAATTGTGCTATAATAAAAAATGTGTAAATTTACGCAGGTTCTGTGAAGTTGTATTTCACAGCGTTCCTGTAATTTCAGCAATAGAAATGAGGGTCAAGATTGGATTTACAGATGATTGCCTATTTGGCAGAACTGGGAAAACTTCATTTTACAGAAGATGAAATGAAGCAGATGGCATCTGAAATGACAAGCATCATTGAAATCATGGACACTGTAAAGGAAATTGATATTCAGTATGATGCGTATGCCGACAATAAAAATGTTTATCTAAACGATTTGCGAGAGGACATCAAGGCGGATAGCTTCCCGACAGAAAAGATTCTGCAAAATGCTGTGAATGACGAGAATTGCTTTGTCGTTCCGAAGGTTGTAGAATAATTACTATAAAGAAAAGGAGGCATTCGTCTGCGGGCGAATGAGTAAAACATATGGATCTTACGCAACAAACTATCGGAAAACTGCGTCAGATGCTGGACAGAAAAGAAGTTTCTGCGCCGGAACTGACAAAGGCTTATCTGGATCGGATAGCAGCTTATGATAAAACGATTCAGAGTTATATTACTGTAACAGCAGAACGTGCCATGGCAGATGCAGATGCTGCGCAGAAAAAGATTGATGCCGGAAATGCAGGCGTACTTTGCGGCATCCCTATGGCAATCAAAGACAACATTTGTACAGACGGCATTAAAACCACCTGTGCCTCGAAGATGCTGGAAAACTTTATCCCGCCGTATAATGCAACGGTTATGGAAAAGCTGATGGCACAGAATGTGGTTATGCTCGGCAAGGCAAGCATGGATGAATTTGCAATGGGCGGTTCTACACAGACCTCTGCATTTGCAAAGACACGCAATCCGTTTAACACAGAATGTGTACCGGGCGGTTCTTCCGGCGGTTCTGCGGCGAGCGTATCTGCATCTCTGGCTGCGGCTGCCCTTGGCTCTGATACCGGCGGTTCGATTCGTCAGCCGGCTGCATTTTGCGGTGTGACTGGTCTGAAACCGACATACGGCAGAGTTTCCCGTTATGGTCTGGTCGCATTTGCATCTTCCCTGGATCAGATCGGACCGATTGCCAAGAATGCACAGGATTGTGCATGGATTTTGAATGCGGTTGCAGGATTCGATCCGCATGACGGAACTTCATCCAAGCGTCCGGTAGAAGACTATACAGCAAAGCTGGGAAAAGATATCAAGGGACTGAAAATTGCGATCCCGAAGGAATTCTATACAGAGGGTATCGACGAAGATGTGCGGAACGCAGTAATGCAGGCAGCAAAGACCTATGAAAAGATGGGCGCTGAACTGGTAGAATGCAGTATGCCCAGCTTGAAATATGCAGTTGCTGCATATTATCTGATTGCATCCGCAGAGGCGTCTTCGAACCTGTCAAGATATGACGGCATCAAGTACGGTCACCGTAGCAAGGTCGGCGACACCTTCCAGGAACTGATCTGCAACTCCCGCAGTGAGGGATTCGGCAGCGAAGTAAAGCGCCGTATTCTTCTGGGCAACTATGCGCTTTCCAGCGGTTACTACGATGCTTATTATGGAAAGGCAATGGCACTGAAACAGCGCATTTCCGCAGAATATGCACACATTTTTGAAACCTGCGATGTGATTCTGACACCGACAACACCGTCTGTTGCTTATGGTGTACATGAGAATGTTTCCGACCCTGTCAAAATGTATCAGGCAGATATCTGCACCGTTACTGTCAACATCGCTTCCCTGCCGGCTATTTCTACACCGTGCGGCTACAATGCAGACGGTATGCCGATCGGTATGTCGATTGTCGGAAAGCAGTTTGACGAGGCAACGATTTTGCAGGTCGCTGATGCGTTCGAGCAGCAGTTCCAGACTGCTGTCCCGGTATTGAAATAAGGAGGTCAAAGTTACATCATGTCATCATATATTCCTGTTATTGGTCTTGAGATCCATGCAGAACTTTTGACAAAGTCTAAGGTTTTCTGTACTTGCAGCGCAGAATTTGGTGGAAGCCAGAATTCCCGCTGCTGCCCGGTATGCACGGGTATGCCCGGAACCCTGCCGGTTATCAATCAGACAGCGGTTGAATACGCTGTAAAAGCAGGTATGGCGCTTGGCTGCGATATCAGCAAGTTTTCTGTATTTGACCGAAAGAATTATTTCTATCCGGACTTGCCGAAAGCATATCAGATCTCTCAGCTGTACTATCCGCTGTGCTTAGAGGGTAAGGTTGCGATTGATACACCGGATGGACAGAAATACATTCGCATCAACCATATTCACCTGGAGGAAGATGCTGGTAAGCTGGTGCACGATGATTTCAATGCAGTTTCTCTGGCAGACTATAACCGCTGCGGTATTCCCCTGGTGGAAATTGTAACGGAGCCGGACATCTCTTCTGCGGAAGAGGCAAAGGCATTTATTGAAAAAGTTATGCTGCTGCTGCAGTATGCAGGTGTCAGCGACTGTAAAATGGAGGAAGGTTCACTTCGCTGTGATGTCAATGTGTCTATCATGCGTCCTGGCGATAAGGAACTGGGAACACGTGCTGAGATCAAAAACATGAACTCTCTGAAGTCCATCACCCGTGCGATCAACTATGAGATCAAGCGTCAGTCCAGACTGCTGGATGCCGGGAAAAAGGTTGTTCAGGAAACACGCCGTTTTAATGAAAACAAGGGTGAGACTTCTTCTATGAGAAGTAAGGAAAATGCTCACGATTACCGCTATTTCCCGGAGCCGGATATCCTGCAGGTAAACTTTACAGACGAAATGCTGGATTCCATTAAAAATATGCTGCCGGAACTGCCGTATAAACGGATGGAGCGGTATATGAAGGATTACGGTCTGTCCAAAACAGATGCACAGATTCTGATTAACCAGAAGAGCGTTTCTGATTTCTATGATGCGGCTGTTTCTGCTTATAATGCGCCGAAGAGCATTGCAAACTTTATTATCGTGGAATTGCTGCGCCGTGTAAACCTGGGCGAGGTTTCTATGACAGCACTCCCCATCTCGGCAGCGGAATTTGCAGAACTGGTGAAAATGTCGGATACAGAGCAGGTATCGAAGAACGATGCAAAGAAGATCCTCCGTCAAATGATCGAAACCGGAAAGGATGCAAAAACAATTGCAGAAGAATCCGGTATGCTTATTGTAAACGATACCAAGAAAGCAAAAGAAGTCATCGGAAAGATTCTGGCAGATAATACAGAGGCAGTTGCCCAGTATCAGAGCGGCGAGAAAAAGGTATTCGGATTCTTGATGGGTCAGTGTACTAAGTCCCTGCGTGGTGTCTGCACACCGGGTGCAATTAAGGAATTGCTGGAGACGAAACTGGCTGAGGCAAAGCCGTCTGCTGACGAAGAAACCAAAAATGCGAAAACCGATGCAGCAGAAGAAACTCGTGAAGTAGACTGCACACCGTTCTCTAACCCGAATCAGTATGTTCCGGGAAGAAAAGACGGTGTAACACAGATCAGTACAGATCACCTTCTGCATGAGTTTGATTTTTCTGATGCGGCAGACCATGTCGGAGAAGAAATTTCGCTCCGTGCGTGTGTGCATAAAATTCGTCAGATGAGTGGATTTGCGTTTATCATTCTGCGTACTGGACGCTATCTGATCCAGTCGCTGTATGTTCCGGAACAGTGCAAGGATTCTATCACAGGACTGCGTGAGGGCAACTTTGTCTGGGTACGTGGTAAGGTGACAAAGAATGAAAAGGCAGTCGGCGGCGTAGAACTTCAGTTGTCCGAACTGGAAATGATTGCAAACTGCAATGAGGAATATCCGCTGAAGGTTTCCAACAAGAAACTGGGCTGTGCGCTGGATATCAATCTGGATAACCGTTCTGTAGCACTGCGTAACATCTATGAGCGTGCGATTTTCAAGATCCAGGAAGGCGTTGTCGGCGGTTTCCGGGAGTTCTTGATTGGACAGGGCTTTACAGAAATTCATACGCCGAAAATTGTTGCACAGGGCGCAGAAGGCGGCGCAAACATTTTCCATCTGGAATATTTTGATAAGCCTGCGTTCTTAAACCAGTCTCCGCAGTTCTATAAGCAGACTGCTGTGGCATTCTTCGACCGTGTTTTTGAGATTGCTCCGGTATATCGTGCAGAAAAGCACGCAACTTCCCGTCATATCAACGAGTACATCGGTCTGGACTTTGAAATGGGTTATATCGACAGTATGTACGATGTAATGGCAATGGAAACTGCCTGCCTGCGTTATGTGATGGAATATCTGAAAAAGCATTATGCGTATGAACTGGAACTTCTGGAAGCTGATGTTCCGGTGATTAAGGAAATTCCGTGTGTCACCTTGCTGGAGGCTAAGGAAATTCTTGGAAATAAAGGCTCTAAGAACAAGCTTGACCTGGAACCGGAAGATGAAGTGGCAATTTGCGAATATGCCAAAAAGACATTTGACAGTGACTTTATTTTTGTTACCCACTTCCCGTCTTCTAAACCGCCGTTCTATGCAATGAATTCCCGTGAGGATTCCCGTTTGGCATACAAGTTTGACTTGTTGTTCCGTGGACTGGAAATCACAAGCGGCGGACAGCGTATCCATGATTATCAGGAACAGCTGGATAAGATGCACGCACAGGGACTTGATCCTGAGGACTTCAAGTACTATCTAGAGGCACACAAGTATGGACTGCCGCCGCACGGTGGCCTTGGCATTGGCTTGGAGCGTCTGGTTATGAAACTGCTTGGTCTGTCGAATGTTCGTCAGGCAAGTATGTTCCCGAGAGACATCAATCGTCTCCTGCCGTAAGCTTTTTGAAGAAACGATCCGCAATTTTATCAAAAACGCACACAAGTAACGCTTTGTGTGCGTTTTCTGTATAGGAGGGTTAGATCTGTATGGATGATAAGGAATTTTACTTAGATGCAATTCGTGACGTTGTTCCGGAACATAAAGAAGAACAGATACAAGATGTATTCTATTCTTTTTTGGAGTTGGAGCATCTTTATGATTCTGCCATTGAACTGGTAAAAGCACAGCTGAACATTTTTGATAATGAATTCAGTATGCGTTTTCAGCGGAATCCCATTCACAACATTGAAAGCAGAATTAAAACGCCGCAGAGTATTGTGGGAAAATTACAGCGAAAAGAGATGCCTGTGACACCGGAAAGTGCCAGAAACAATTTGACAGATATTGCAGGTGTTCGGGTCATATGCTGCTATATTGACGATATCTATGCAATTGCAGACCTTCTGACAGATCACAGCGCTTTTCAGCTCCGGAAAATCAAGGATTATATCAAGCATCCAAAGCCAAACGGATACCGGAGTTTTCACATGATTCTGGATGTTCCGGTGTATATGTCAAACGGAAAAGAAATTGCACCGGTTGAGATTCAGATCCGTACCATTGCAATGGACTTTTGGGCAAGTCTGGAACATCAGCTACGGTATAAATCGACTGGTGATTCGAAAATTGCAGAATCTTTGACCGGAGAACTGAAAGACTGCTCAGAGACGATTGCGGATATCGATCAGAAAATGCAGGATATGTTCAAAAAGATCAATTTGCTTTGATGTACCGGCAACTATCTAAAAAAGACGTTTCACAAATTTAAGCTTGTGAAACGTCTTTTTTCTATATGGGAAACCCATCGTATTTTTATTTATGATCTAATGCACTCAGCATCGTGGAAACAATATTTGAAGTAGAAACTTCTCCGGAAACCCGATCTTCAATTACAACACAAAATGCGATTGGCAAGCTGCTGTCATCGTTGAAACCAACAAGAAGAGAGTTTTCAGATGCGCCGTTCTGCACCTGTGCAGTACCACTTTTTACACCGACTGGATAACCGATATCACTGTATCGGTCTTGTCCATTTTGCCGCATGATCTGCTTGAGTTCGCCGGCAACTTCCGCAGAAAAGATTGTGTCTCCGTAAGAGGTTTTCGCAGAATAGTTTGTACTTCCGGTTACATTTGTCGTGTGATCGATCAGATACGGCATTGTTGTTTTTCCAGTTGCATTGGCAATTGCACTTTCCCAAAGCATCATTTGCAGCGGGCTGGCAAGTGCCTCACTCTGTCCCATGCAGCTCCACATGGTGTCAAAATCACTGGTATCTGTTAGTTTTGTAGATGCACTGAAAGAGGAAAGTCCGTCAAATTTGATTTTTTGCATTTTATCATCATTGACAGCAATGCCCATGCGAGTGTAAGTCTGAATGATGTTATCCAATGGCATATCCTGTACCAGCTGTGCAAAGAATGGATTGCAGCTGTTTTCAAATCCCTGCAGGATATTCTCTGTGCCGTGACCGCTCAGATCATGGCATTTGATCTGTTGGTTGTACTTCGTGGTATAAATGCCGTTGCAGGTATACGATTTTGACATCAAGCCATCGTAACCAAAGGTTTCAAGCGCAGCTGCTGTAGTTGCGATTTTTTGTGTTGAGCCTGGCGTGGTTTCATAAAATGCTTTGCAGATCAGACTTCCATCCGGCAGTTCACTGATGTTGCTGTAGTTGTCCAAAATGTTGACGCTTGGCTTGCTGACACAAACCAGTATTTCACCAGTCAGATAATTGTATGCAATCGCAGTCCCATTTTTGTTCCCAAAAGCATTGTAGACCTTTTGGTTTGCCTCATGATCCAGCGTTGCATAAATTGCAGTTTTTCCGTGTTGCGTTGCGCCGAAAATCAAGCTGTAATTTTGCAGCTTTTCGATGTTTTCAGAAACAAGCGTGTTTGTCATTTGACCGCTGTTGTCTCCGATGACATTTCCTACGTCCAGAAAATAGTTTGCATCATAGTTTTCTGTGGACGCATCCGGATCAAATAAGACCTGGTCGTTTCGGTCGTAAACTTTTCCAAGAGTTACATCATCTGAATGAGACATATAGAAAGAAGATTCCCGGACAACCTTAAACACAAGGATGCCCATTCCAATGAAAAAAATCACGAGAATCAAAATTGTCAGGCGTTCTCCACGTCGGATACTCTGAATACTTTTCATGCCGCAGTTACCGCCTTTCTCGTTTTCAATTTTTTCTTTTTCGGTTCAGGCTTTTTGAATACTGGGGACTGACCTGCTTTCAGCATACCGGCAAGAAAACCGCTGGTAATCATCGAGCTGCCGCCTTGAGAAATGAATGGAATTGTAACACCTGTAAACGGGATCAGATTGCAGGAACCAAAGATATTCAGCCCCATCTGTACGATCATAACAGCGACGCATCCCAGAATCATTGTAGTGTGGAAATAGCTGCGAGGTTTGTTTATCATGGGTAGCAGCATCATTGCCATGAGAATCAAGATTGCGAGCAATGCCACTAAAAATCCCCATTCTTCACAAATGGTAGAGAATACAATGTCTGTATCTGAAGCAAAGACTTTGTGTAGCGAACCGCATCCAGGACCTTTTCCAAACAGACCGCCTTCTGCTATTGCAATCAAAGCCTTGCACTGCTGATATCCGTTTCCTTCCATCTGATTCCAAATGTCAACAGAGAGACGATCCTGTACATAGCCCGGAGCGAATTTCAGTGCTGCTGCGACAAGAACGGCGCCAATGATGCTGATGACAATAATCGTTTTTTTCGAAAATTTAGCTTTGGGATAACAAAGCCGGCACACCAAAGCACAGCCATATGCGGCGGCAAATGTCGGCAGTGATCCCAAGTCACGACACCACCACTGCAGACCGACGATCACAACAAATGCACCTGTGAGGATCATCATTTCCTTTGAAATATAGAAAAACAGGATTTTCTTTTTCTCGTGCTGCTCCCGAATGGAAGTCGCACAAATCAAAACAAATACCGGTTTCATAAATTCGGATGGCTGAATGCTGATCGGACCAATGTTGATCCACATACTTCTGCTGCCGGTCAAAACCAAAATGCTTAATATCAAAGCGCCCAGGATACCATATAGAATAAGTTTCTTAGATTGAATCCAAACATGATTTCTGGTAAGCAGAAACCCGATCTGGCACATTACCAAAGCAATCACACAGGTAATGTAGTGCTTTGCCGCAAATCCAACGCCGCCGAAACAGGATTGAAATATTACGCTGATATTGACAAGCAGGAGCAGCACGAAATCCAGTGTGTAGGTCATTTGTCGGTACATAAAATGCAGTACAATGCTGTATACAATGTCCAGACCAATCACGGCTACAGTGAGCGGCAGAATATCCTGCGGTGTGTCATAATTTCCACGCAGCAAAACAGCGAGCAGCATGATCGTATGCGTGAGCAAAACAATGGCAGTGCAGCTGCCGTAACGAAGTCCATTTTTATACATTGCGCACTCCCCTTCTTCTTTGTCGAATTACGACAGATTTTGTTCCAAATCGGATCTCATCCATATCTTTTAATTTTACTTGTGAGCGGATTTTTCTTCCATTTACATAAGTTCCGGATTTTGAGCCAAGATCCATGACACTCCACACGCCGTTTGAGACGTATAACACAGCGTGATACCGTGAGACGCTCATATCTGTAAAGCGGATATCAGCTGCACCGTGGCGGCCGACAAGGATCTCATCTGCCTCCAATGGAATGACGACTCTTCTGGCGTTATCATACAATGCCATGTGCGCACTGACCTTGTCCCACCGCAGCTGTTCAATTTCTTTTTCCTGCCGTGCTTTTCCGAACATTGTCAGGACGCTGACAGCAATGAATATGACAACAACTGCACTGATAAAGATAGAATATGCCGGTATCTCCTGCAGGGAAGTCAGAAGTTTATCAAGCATTATAAAACCTCCTGTCATTTGATTTTACATAAACATCATAATTGATTTTTTGAAAAGTTGCAAGTAAAATAGCTTGCTTTTGTAGAAAGATACAAATGATTGCCAATATCAATGATCGAAACATAGCAAGATGCCTAAAAGCGAAATTAAATTTTGTGTATGTTCAACAAAATTCAAAAATGCACTTGCCTTAAAACTAGAAGTATGTTATAATATGAGAAACAAACAGTTCCATAGCAATCAGCATAGCTGACTGTATCGGGCTGTAGAAGGAGGAATTCATCATGAAAATTACAATTACAGCGAAGAAAATGCAGATCCCACAGAACTTTACAGAGTATGCTGAAAAGCGTCTGAGCGCAAAGCTGGACAAGTTTTTCGGCAGCGAAGCAGAAGCAAAAATCACAATGGCAACACACAAGAACTTAATTGTTATTGAATTGACTGTTACCTATAATAATTTGATTTATCGTGCAGAGCAGTCTGCTGTAGATAAGGAAGATGCACTGGATGCTTCCATTGATAAAATCATTCGTCAGATCCGAAAGAACAAGACCCGTGTGGAAAAGAAACTGAAAGAGGCTGCTTTCATGGGAATGATGGAAGAGCCTGTTGCAGAGGCAGATCATGAAGTAATCCGTCACAAGAAATTTGTGATGCACCCCATGGATCTGGATGAGGCTATTCTTCAGATGGACCTGCTGGGACATTCTTTCTTTATGTTTACCAATGCAAATACCGGCGAAGTAAATGTTGTTTACAAACGTGCTGACGGCAAATATGCTGTTCTGGAGCCGATTTACGAGTAAACACAACGTGAAAAAATACTGGAATATAGAAAGCGGATACTGCGATGCGGCGGTGTCCGCTTTTTGTATTCTCAGATTCTCTGTGCCAGACGTTCGCTGTAGTCTTTCCGGAACTGTGCAAATTCTCCGGCATCCAGAGCGTCACGGATGCGTTCCATCAGCGTATTGTAAAAATACAGATTGTGCATTACTGCCAAACGGCCAGCCAGCTGCTCTTTTGCCTTAAACAAGTGGCGCACATATGCACGGGAATGATTCCGGCATACCGGGCAGTCACATTTCGGATCCAGCGGCTGAGAATCAGTTTCATACGCAGCGTTTGTGATATGAAGAATGCCGTCCCATGTGAATATGGTGCCGTGACGTGCATTTCGGCTTGGCATAACACAGTCGAACATATCCACTCCCCGAGCAACACTTTCGATGATGTTAGAAGGCGTTCCAACGCCCATCAGGTAGCGCGGCTTATCGACTGGCATATGCGGCTCGACTTCATCAATAATGTGATACATGACCTCTGTAGGCTCTCCTACTGCCAGCCCGCCGATTGCATAACCGTCCAGTCCCAGTTGTGCGATTTCCTGCATATGAGAAACACGAATTGCATCGTATGTTCCGCCCTGGTTGATGCCGAACAGCATCTGATGCGGATTGATCGTTCCATCCAGACTGTTCAGACGCTGCATTTCTTTTTGACAGCGAACCAGCCAGCGAGTGGTTCTGGCACAGGAATTTTTCACATAATCCAGCGGTGCCGGGTTTTCCACGCATTCATCAAACGCCATGGCAATGGTAGAGCCAAGATTGGACTGGATCTGCATACTTTCTTCCGGTCCCATGAAGATGGCCTTGCCGTCAATATGAGACTGGAAATATACCCCTTCTTCTTTGATGCGCCGCAGTTTTGCCAGAGAAAACACCTGGAAACCGCCGCTGTCTGTCAAAATCGGCTTGTGCCAGTTCATAAACTGATGCAGTCCGCCCATTTGCCGTACGATTTTATCACCCGGCCGCAGGTGCAGATGATAGGTATTGCATAATTCGATCTGGCATTTCAGCTGATCTGCCAGGTCAATGGAGGATATGCCTCCTTTGATAGCGGCAGCAGTTCCTACATTCATAAAAAACGGTGTCTGAATCGTACCGTGAACGGTTTCAAATACGCCTCGTCTGGCGTGCCCTTCGGTTTTTAATAGTGTAAACATCTTTCGTATAAATTCCTTTCTGTTTTATCCTTGTGTCATAATCGGAGGAGTTTGCAGTAATGTGCAGATCTCTTTAGCAAACGCTGCTATAAAGGCTTCTTCCTCTTCTTCCATGGAAAAATAAGATGCAAATATACTTTTATCTTGCATCAACTTTTTTCGCAGAGAAACCGCCCATGCTGCACCAGATTGAATTTTGGAAGTGCCAGCAGCAAAACCACGCAAAATATCCAGCAAATCTTCTGTCAGTAACGCACTGTCAGTTGTCTTTAGACAATACAGCAAAATGTCATAAGCAGGAAGTGCAGCATCTGCAACCATAATATGTTGATGGCAAAGTGCATTATCTAATTTTAATGCTGCTTCCCTTGCGTCCATTTCCTGCCCTGCAAAAAGCAGTTTCAGCCATTTTGCGATATCTGCCTGATCTCTGCAATCCTCGTCAAAATATCTGTGACGGTGCATTGTCATGGACATCGAAAGAAATCTTTCCCACCATTTTTTCGGATTGGTTTCAATCCCGGATGCGTTCCCATATGCTGTATGATATTGTGACCAGTCAATTGCGTCAATTCGTGCGAAAATCTCCTGCAGTTCTTCTGGTGAATGTGATTTCATTCGCTTTTTTCCGGTAAGATACACATGGCATCACCAAAGCTGAAGAAACGATAACGTTCCTTGACTGCAATTTCATAGGCGTGCATGGTCTTTTCGTATCCCAGAAATGCAGAGATTAGCATAATTAAAGTGCTTTCCGGCAGGTGGAAGTTTGTAATCAGACCATCCAGTACCTTGAATGAATAGCCGGGATAGATGAAAATGTCAGTATATCCATCGTCAGCCACCAGTTCCCCATTGTGAGCGGTTGCAACTGCCTCTAGCGTTCGACAAGAGGTGGTACCGACAGCAATGACCCGACCGCCGTTTGCCTTGGTTTCACGTATCATATCTACAGTTTCCTGCGGCAGATGATAATGTTCGCTGTGCATCTGGTGCTGCAATACGTCATCTTCCTTTACCGGGCGAAACGTACCGAGTCCAACGTGCAGTGTGACATACGCCTCTTTTACCCCCTTTTCTTTTAGCTTTGCCAGCATTTCTTTTGTGAAGTGCAGTCCGGCTGTAGGTGCTGCCGCAGAGCCGAGTTCCTTGGAATAAACGGTCTGATAGCGCTCTTTGTCTTTCAGTTTCTCGTGGATATACGGCGGCAGCGGCATTTGTCCTACTTCTTCCAAAGCGGTGTAGAAATTTCCCTCACAGGTGAACTGTACGATTCGGTTGCCGTCTGGTTTTACTTCAACAACTTCGCCAATCAATCTGCCGCCGCCAAAGGAGAACTTCACGCCGACCTTTGCCTTTTTTCCGGGACGGCAGATGATCTCCCACAGCTTGTCCCCCTTCTGCTCCAACAGCAGAAATTCGATGAATGTACCGTTGTCCACTTTTTCACCGTACAGACGTGCAGGCAAAACACGGGAGTCATTCATGACGAGCAAATCCCCCGGCTGTAAGATGTCCAGCAGATCATAAAAATGCTTATGTTGAATCTCTCCGGAGTTTCTATCAATTTGCATCAGTCTGGAGTGATCTCTGGGTTCGATTGGCGTTTGTGCAATCAATTCTTCGGGCAAATCATAGTTAAAATCTGATTTTTTCATAGGGTTCTCCTCTTTTTCGCAAAATGTTATTGACAAATTCCCACGAAAATGATATGATAGGAATAGGTAGAGGCGCACTTGCGATGAGTATGTTCCGACAGGTTACCATTCCGCAACGATCGGGGCAGAAAGGCGTTCGTGCCGAAGGGACTGTACCGGTGACACAGTTCCTGGGCATATTTCCGAACAGGAGTATGACTGTCATCGTTATGATGGAGTGCTATCGGCGATATACCATTCGGTGTACGTCATTCTATTCTATTATATCGCATGAGCCGCCGGTTTTCAACCGGTTTTTTCATATTTTTAAGAATTTTTTGGAGGAATGACGAAAATGAAACAGTACAAGGTCGGAATTATCGGCGCAACAGGTATGGTTGGACAGCGATTTGCCACACTTTTGGAGAATCATCCGTGGTTTCACGTTGCTGCGCTGGCGGCTTCTCCCCGTTCGGCCGGAAAAACCTATGAAGAGGCAGTCGGCAACCGCTGGGCAATGCAGAAGCCGATGCCGGAGTCTATGAAACAGATGGTTCTGTTTGATGCAACTGCAGATGTTGACAAGATCGCAGGTATGGTAGACTTCGTATTTTGTGCCGTTGACATGAAGAAAGATGAGATCCGTGCGCTGGAAGAGCGTTATGCAAAGGCAGAATGCCCTGTTGTTTCCAACAACTCTGCACATCGTTTCACACCGGATGTTCCGATGGTTGTGCCGGAAGTTAACCCGGAACACATTGAGATCATCGAAAGCCAGCGGAAGCGCCTGGGAACTAAGCATGGTTTCATTGCAGTAAAGTCGAACTGCTCGATTCAGAGCTATGTTCCGGCACTGTCTCCCCTGCGGAAGTATGGCATCAAGAATGTGCTTGCCTGCACATATCAGGCAATTTCCGGTGCCGGAAAGACATTTGAGCGCTGGCCGGAAATCCTGGACAATATTGTACCGTATATCGGCGGCGAAGAAGAAAAGTCTGAGAAGGAACCGCTGAAGGTTTGGGGCAAGATTGAAAATGGTCAGATCGTCAGCGCTGACAGCCCTCTGATTACAACACAGTGCCTGCGTGTACCGGTTTCGGACGGTCACACTGCCGCTGTATTTGTTTCCTTTGAGCAGAAACCGTCGAAGGATGAAATCCTGAAGATCTGGGAAGAGTTCAAGGGCGTTCCGCAGGAATTGGATCTGCCGTCTGCACCGAAGCAGTTCATCCATTATTTCCAGGAAGACGATCGTCCGCAGGCAAAGCTGGATCGCAACATTGAAGGCGGTATGGCTGTTTCTGTTGGCCGTCTGCGTGAAGACACTATGTTTGACTATAAGTTTGTCTGCCTGTCCCACAATACCCTGCGTGGTGCAGCCGGCGGCGGTGTTCTCTTGGCAGAACTGCTCGCAGCAAAGGGCTATATGGACTAAGTTTATTTGATACACAATTGATTTGAATTACCATTAGGAGGTAATTGCTATGAAAAACACCATTTTTACAGGTGCAGGCGTAGCCATTATTACGCCGATGCTGGAAGACGGTTCTGTAGATTATGCAGGACTGGGCAAGAACATTGATTTTCAGATTGAAAACGGCACAGATGCCATTATCATTTGCGGCACAACCGGTGAGTCCTCCACGCTGGATGACAAGGAACATCGGGAGTGTATCCGATTTGCAGTAGAGCATACCCACAACCGGATCCCGGTGATTGCCGGAACTGGTAGCAACGATACGAAGTATGCGATTGAACTGTCTCAGGAGGCGCAGGAACTGGGCGCAGACGGTCTTTTGATTGTTACCCCGTATTACAACAAGACGACACAGCGTGGTCTTGTAGCCCATTATAACGCCATTGCAGACAGCGTAAATCTGCCGATTATTCTCTACAATGTTCCCAGCCGTACTGGTGTTGGCTTTGATGTGAACACTGTCGCAGCACTTGCAGAGCATAAGAACATTGCTGCAATCAAGGAAGCGAGTGGTAATATCGGTTATACTGCAAAGGTTGCAGCAAAGTGCGGAGATAAGATCGACATTTACAGCGGCAATGATGATATGATCGTTCCGATCATGTCTCTGGGCGGTAAGGGCGTAATTTCGGTACTGTCGAATGTTTTGCCGAAGGAAACACATCAGATGACACAGTATTGTCTGGAAAATAATTTTGCAGCAGCAGCGGAAATGCAGTTGAAGTATCTTCGCCTGATTAACGACCTGTTTATGGAAGTCAATCCGATTCCGGTAAAGGACGCAATGAATCAGCTGGGAATGCCCTCTGGTCCGTGCAGAATGCCGTTGCTGGATATGAGCGATGAGCATAAGGCTGCAATGCAGGCAACACTCCGTGCATACGGCATGATTTCTTAATGCTGAATCAGGACGAGAAAAGAGGCAGACTTATGACAAAAATTGTAATTTGCGGCGCAAATGGTAAAATGGGTCACACAGTTGCATCCTGTATTGCAGGACGTGACGACTGCACTGTCGTTGGCGGCGTTGATTCTTATACTGAAAAATATGCGGATTTTTCAATTGTTGCGACACCGGCAGAACTGCCGGAAGTGCCGGAAGTAATCATTGACTTTTCCAACCCGTCTACATTGGATGAACTCTTGGAATATGCGCTGGTGAATAATGTGGCGCTTGTTCTGGCGACAACCGGATATGACGATGCACAAATTCAGAAGATTCAGAGTGCTGCACAGCAGATTCCTGTTTTCTTTACGTTTAATATGTCTTTGGGAATCAATTTGCTGGTTGAACTTGCGAAGAAAGCAGCAACGATTCTGGGCGGTCAGTTTGATATCGAAATCGTTGAGAAACATCACAATCAGAAGATTGATGCACCCAGCGGTACAGCAATCATGATTGCAAATGCAATCAATGAAACTTTGAATAACGAGTATCATTATGTATACGATCGTCACGCACGCAGAATGAAACGTGATGATAAGGAAATTGGAATGCACTCAATTCGAGGTGGCACTATTGTTGGCGAGCATGATGTTATCTTTGCCGGCAAGGATGAGGTAATCACCCTCTCTCACAGTGCGGCATCCAAAACTGTATTTGCAGTTGGCGCAGTGAACGCAGCAGTTTATCTGTGCGGAAAGCCGGCTGGTCTCTATGACATGAAACAGTTGGTGCAGGAATAAGAACATTTTGAAATATCTGAAAAGTTTTGGGTAAAGGTTTTTCTTTCCCGTTCAAAGAAAGCAAACACGCTGGAGCAGTATTTTCTCCGGCGCGTTTGCTTTTTTAGATTGATTAAAAGAAAAAACAGAGGAACAGACTTGTCTGTCCGTTCCTCTGTTTTGGAAAAAAATAGAATTTTAAGTTATGCTTATGCTGCTTCTACCGGATACGGGTCAACACTTACACCTGCGCCAGCCTGTGCAATGTGCAGCATCAGATAGAAGATATCGGAAGTATCCAGCTTTCCGTTTCCATCCAGGTCGGCCAGCTTAAACTTGTAGTCATCATATGTTGCTTCCATGCCTGCACCCTTCTGTGCAACTTCGATCATGAGATCCAGCAGATCGTTTGTATTTACATTGCCATCTTGGTCAACGTCACCGTACGGCAGAGCGGTTTCCAGATTTGCAACGCTAAAGGTTACTTCGATGCTCTGCATAACAGCGGTATCCTTCGGCAGATCGTTGATCTTGCCAGCCTTAGAAACGCCCCATGTATCAGTCAGATATACACGAGTGCTTCCCTTATCGTCTGCATAGTAAGCTGTATTGATCGATGTTTCAGCACCCTTGTAATCAACAGTTTCGCCGTCTACTTTTACAGAATCAACCTTAACGCTCATTTTCGGATAGGTGTCAGCAGTGATGAAGTTGTCATCAACAGAATCAAATTCCAGCATCAGGAATTCGATTGTGCCGGTACCGTCACCTGTGATGTTCCAGGTTGCAGTGTACTGACCATCTTCATTTGTGATCTTAGCCGGTGTGCTGGTGATGTCGTCTGTGTTTCTTTCATCACCTTCGCCCCAGTACTGATAGCCGCCCATCTGTCCCTTCAGAGAAACGTTTGCGATGATGTCTGCATCGTCGGCAGCAGATGCGGAAAATGCACCGGTAACAGCAACAGCGTTCATTGCCATTGCAGCAGCCAGAACGGCTGCGACTTTCTTCAAATTCTTCATAATAATAACTCCTTTATTTTAGCGGCTTGCACATTTTGTGCAATTGACCGCCGTATGATAACAAAATAATTATAGCACATTCTCTGCAAAAAGTCAACACTGATTTGAAAAATTGAAAGAAATACGCAAAAAAAGTATTTTCTGAAAAACGGACTTGTTTTTAGATTAGAAATATTTGTCCCTCGTGGAAAAAGAACTTTTAGAAAAAAGTTCTTATTTTCAGAAAAGTGTGATGTGTTATCTATTGCACTTATTTTTTACATATGTGATTGCTGAAACGCTTTGAAAGCTTTATCGCCAATTAACCTATAGGAAAGAGTCTCTGCTATTTTCACAACAATGGATGCTTGTGAATAGAACACAGGTAAATGTATGATGACGGATTGACAGGATTTCGTCGCACATACTATATATTGTGGTTGAAGTTTACTCCAGATACTATTTGTTGTGTTTTGGACGGAAAATACATAAAAAATTTGCTTGACAGAAAAACGGAAAAGCAGTATAATAAATACTGCAAAACGCAGTACATTGCGACTGACGCTTTCATAACTGAAATGATAAAAGCTGCTGAAAATGCAGCTTTCTGTTTGTCTTATGAAAGTGCTTTTTCTGTCAAATGTATGCTGTATGATTTTCGTATTTCCTGTGTTTGTGCAACTGCACATAAGACAGGATGATTTTTTATGTAAATCTTTAAGCAAATTGCAGATTGTCTCTGACAATGATTGTTTTGAAATTTACTGAAAAACCTTGTGACATTAGAATCGGAGGAGAGAATTTTGAAAATTATCAAGCGAAGCGGCAAGGAGGACGTTTTTGATCGTGCCAAGATCATAGCTGCTGTGGGAAAGGCCAATATTACCGTTATTGAGGCAGAACAGCTTTCAGATGAGCAGATCGAGAAGATCGCCGGTGATATTGAGGCACGCTGTGCAGATATGAATCGTGCTGTGGATGTCGAAACAATTCAGGATTGGGTAGAAATTGAAATCATGAAGTACGGCGCATTTACAGTTGCGAAAAATTATATCACCTACCGATATGAACGAGGTTTGCTGCGTCAGTCAAACACAACAGACCAGAAGATTTTAAGCCTTTTGAATTTTGAAAATGAAGAAGTAAAACAGGAAAATTCTAATAAAAACCCGGTTGTAAATAGCGTACAGCGTGATTATATGGCTGGTGAAGTCAGCAAAGATATTACAACTCGTTTTCTCCTGCCCCATGACATTACAGATGCACACCGGGAAGGTATCATTCATTTTCATGATGCGGACTATTTTGCACAACATATGCACAATTGCTGTCTGGTGAACCTTGAAGATATGCTGCAGAATGGTACAGTTATCAGTGAAACAATGATTGAAAAGCCGCATAGCTTCTCCACTGCTTGCAATATCTCCACCCAGATCATTGCACAAATTGCAAGTTCACAATACGGCGGTCAGAGCATTACCCTTTCTCATCTTGCACCTTTTGTGCAAACCAGTCGTGAAAAGTTTCGCCGGGATGTTCGCCGGGAATTTGAACGCCTTGGAAAGGAAACAGATGAGGAAACCATCAATCAGATTGCGGAAATGCGGGTACGCAATGAAATCATTCAAGGCGTACAGATGATCCAGTATCAGGTAATCACACTGATGACAACCAATGGACAGGCTCCGTTTGTAACTGTCTTTATGTATCTGAATGAAGTACCGGAAGGTCAGACACGGGATGATCTGGCGCTGATTATTGAAGAAATGCTGCGACAGAGAATCCAGGGTGTCAAAAATGAAAAGGGCGTTTATATCACACCGGCATTCCCGAAACTGATCTATGTGTTGGAAGAGGATAACATACGGGAAGGCTCAAAATATTTTTATTTGACAAAGCTGGCAGCAGAATGCACCGCAAAGCGTATGGTTCCGGATTATATTTCCGAAAAGATCATGAAGTCTTTGAAGGAAGGTAATTGCTATACCTGCATGGGATGTCGTTCTTTCCTGACCGTTTATAAGGATGAGAATGACAAGTACAAGTTCTACGGCAGATTCAACCAGGGCGTTGTCACTTTGAATCTGGTGGATATTGCTTGCTCTTCCGGCAGAGATGAAAAACGCTTTTGGGAAATCTTTGATGAGCGTTTGCAGTTGTGCTACCGTGCTTTAATGTGTCGTCATAATCGTCTGAAAGGAACGCCGTCTGATGTCGCACCGATCCTCTGGCAGTATGGTGCTTTGGCTCGCTTAAAGAAAGGCGAAACGATTGATAAGCTTCTCTACGGCGGTTATTCTACCCTTTCACTGGGATATGCTGGCTTGTGTGAATGCACACGCTACATGACCGGTAAGTCGCACACAGATCCTTCTGCGACACCGTTTGCACTGCGTGTTATGCAGCATCTGAACGAAACTTGCCAGAAGTGGGCGAAGGAAACCAACATTGATTTCAGTCTGTATGGCACGCCTTTGGAGTCCACTACATACAAGTTTGCACGTTGCCTGCAGGAACGGTTTGGCGTGATTGAGGGCGTTACAGATAAGAACTATATTACAAATAGCTATCATGTTCACGTAACTGAACCGATCAACGCATTTGATAAGCTTTCCTTTGAGGCACAGTTCCAGGAGTTGTCCCCTGGCGGTGCGATCAGCTATGTGGAAGTTCCTAATATGCAGGATAACATTCCGGCGGTAATTGCTGTAATGCAGCATATTTATGAAAACATTATGTATGCTGAACTGAACACAAAGAGCGATTATTGCCAGGTCTGCGGTTATGACGGTGAAATCCAGATCGTAGAGGACGATGGTAAACTGGTATGGGAATGCCCGAACTGCGGCAACCGTGACCAGGATAAACTGAATGTCGCACGCAGAACCTGTGGTTACATCGGAACGCAGTTCTGGAATCAAGGCCGTACCCAGGAAATCCGTGATCGTGTTATGCACCTGTAAAAGAGGTGGATGCAAAAATGTATTATGGAGCAATAAAGCCTTGCGATATTGCCAATGGAGAAGGTGTGCGAGTCTCTTTGTTTGTTTCCGGATGCAGACACGCCTGTAAGAATTGCTTTAATCCGGAGACATGGTGTTTCGAGTATGGGACTCCCTATACCGAGGAAACCACAGCACACATTTTAGAACTGCTGAAACCGGTATATGTGAAAGGTTTGACACTGATAGGCGGCGAACCGATGGAACCGGAAAATCAAGCAGTTTTGCTGAAATTGGTACAGGCGGTTCGCCACACATTTGGAACACAGAAAGACATCTGGTGTTATACTGGATGCGTTCTGGAATCGGAACTGCTGTCAGAAAGTCCCTACCGCTGTGATGTGACGGATGCTCTTCTTTCAGAGATTGATGTATTGGTGGATGGTCCTTTCATAGAAGAGGAAAAGTCTTTGCAGCTGGCATTTCGTGGCTCAATGAATCAGCGTATTTTGCGCAAGCAGAATGGCAGATTTGTGGTTTCTGAAACATGATAAAGTAATAAGGATTTATATATACAGAACCGCTTGATGCGGTCTGTAAAAAAGCGGATGCACGAAAAGAAGTGCATCCGCTTTTTGTCATATATACGATCAAGTACAATTTAGTCACCGAAAGAAATTCCAAGATTTCTTGCGGTCTGTACTAACTGGTCATCCGGCGAAACAAATTTTGTCTTTCCGGCGATGTCATCCAGCTTGTTTGCAGTAATTGCGCCGCCTACCTTTGCAACAGACATTCCGTAATGCTCTTCCCGAATCAATTCTGCTGCGTATACGCCGAACTGTGTTGCCAGAATGCGGTCGTATGCGCTGGGACTGCCGCCACGCAGCATATGCCCCGGTACGCAGACACGTGCCTCCAGACCTGTGTTTTTCTGAATCTGAGCTGCAATACGATTGGTGGCAGTTGTGATGCCTGCCTCCTGCCGCAGTCTGGTTCTCTCTTTCTTTTTTAACTTAGCCTCTTCCTTATCGAAGCATCCTTCAGCTACGGCAATAATGGAGAAATTCTTTCCGCTTTCACTCCGTTTCAGAACAGACTTGCAAACTTCATCAATATCGTAAGGAATTTCCGGAATCAGAATAATATCTGCACCGCCGGCAATGCCTGCATTCAGCGTGAGCCAACCGGCTTTGTTTCCCATGATTTCGCAGAGCAGAATCCGGGAGTGGCTGTTTGCAGTTGTGTGCAGCCGATCCAGTGCATCTGTGGCAATGTCAACAGCTGTATGGAAACCGAATGTGACATCTGTTCCATAAATATCATTGTCGATCGTCTTTGGCAAGCCTATGACATTCAAGCCTTCGTCTGCCAGCAGTTTTGAGGTCTTGTGTGTGCCGTTTCCGCCCAATGTCAAAAGGCAATCCAGCTTTTGTGCCTGGTAGGTCTTTTTCATGTTCTTGACCTTGTCCACATTGTCGTCGCCGATCACTTTCATCATTTTGAACGGCTGACGTTTTGTTCCCAGGATCGTTCCGCCACGGGTCAGAATACCGGAAAAATCGTCCGGAGACATTTCCTTACAGATATTATGGATCAAGCCGTAATATCCGTCTGAAATACCTACGATTTCCACATTTTCTGTTCCAAGCATTTCGTAGCAGGCTTTGGCGACGCCCCGAATGGTGGCGTTCAGTCCGGGACAGTCTCCGCCGCTGGTCAAGATTCCGATTCTGCGTTTCATAAACAAGTCCTCCTATTTCATTTTAATTTCTGCACATGGCATTTCGTCTATTCCCTATGATAAGTGTACCATTTTGCATAAAAATATTCTACAATATTTTGTGAACAAATACACTCTTTATGCTTTTCGATTTACTTTCCATCCTGTTTGTTCTTCAAAAAGCTGAGGCAGGCGTTGGCGTTTCCGTGTGTAAAACCCTGCTTGTCTATCAGCATGGTGAAGTCCTGGTTGGAGAAATAGAGTACGATCCATCGCTTGTCACTTCGGATCCAGGTTAGGTTTTCATATCCCAGCTGATATTTTTCCATGGAGGATGTGGTCATCATGCGAATATATTCCGGCAAGAATGTGTATTGGTTGACTGCCTCTAAGTCAATTTTGTCTTTGGTGCGAGAAATATAATCCCGAATCTGCTTTTTTGGCAGGTTCCAGAACCATATGCCCAGAAACAGCAGAATGATAAAAAGAATATCCAGAAAACCAAAGTGAAAGTCAGAACGGTCTTTGAGGCATAGCAAAATAAAGTTGTATATCAAACGTTCTAAAAAAGGAATCGCCAGAAGAATTCCTAACGCTCGGCATACCATGTGATGCTGTTTTCTCTTCATTTGCAAAATTGCAGCATAGCCGTCTTTGGTGATGCGTGTCGTGTTTTCGAAGTATTCCATTATGCCTTTCTCCCCTTTTGTGATTTATGTTGTTTTCTGTATTTTATTATAGCATGAGTAATCTGATTTGTAAAGGAAATCTATTGAAAAATAGAGGATGGAAGATCGGCGGATAGATAGTTCAAAATAGTGCAATTGGATATTCTTTCCTATCTCTTTTGAAATTTATGCTTGACGCAAAAAGTTCGTCTGTGTTATAATAAATATATACAAATCAATCAATTGAAAAGGAGAAAAAATATATGAAACTAACAAAAGCAATTGCGGCAGCAGCGGTATTTGTTTGCGGTATCACATGGCTGCCGGCGTTGTCGAGTTATGCGTCGGAAGATCCTCTGGTCGATTCCGGAATAGATTATACAGAAAGCACGGAAACACTTCTCAATCCTGGTGCTGGATATAGTTCGACTGTAGCTGTCAACTGCAAACCGAATGATACGAAAGTCTATAATCCCACATCGAGTCTGGTTGTTTTATTTGTAGATATTGGTGCCTTTTCCAGCGGTGCAAACGGTACGACCAATGAAGATGGAACATATGTGGATGGAACGGATTATGACCTGGACGAAACCTTTTTCACGAATTTTCGAAAGACGCTGGAAAACTGCCGAAAAAACGGATGCACCATTGGCATTCGCTTTCGATACGATGCGAATGGCGTTCGAAATCCGGAACCTGCTACATTTGAACAGATGTGCAGGCACATTGAACAGATTCGTGAGGATGGCTTTTTAGAGGACTATCAAGACATTATTGCCTATGTAGAAAGCGGATTTGTTGGCTGTTATGGCGAACAATGGGGTGGAAAATACTGCTCTCTGGAAGATAAGGCAAAACTCCTGGACTTGCTGCTGGATGTTGTTCCGGATCCGATTCCGGTTACAGTGAGAACACCCAATATCTTTGCAAAATGGGCTGGCATTGAAGAGTCAGAACTGGGCGAATATGTGTTGGAACCCGGCAGCAAAGCGTCTCGTGTAGGCTTGTACAACGATGGATACATGGGGTCTGATTCGGACTTGGGAACATTCCACGACCGTAAACGTGACTTAAAATGGCTGCGCCAGCAAACCTTGACATCTTATTACGGCGGCGAATTTTCCGGAAACCTGGACTTTGCAAAAAAATATGACACATATCTTCCGGAAAATGCAGTACCGGAGATGTACTATTCTCATTTGAGTTATATCAATTCCAACATATATGCGCTTTATAAAGATTACACTTTTGGCAAATCCTATGATGTAGACGGTGTGGACAACAGCGCATATTACGGCGAAACTGTTTTTAAGTTTATTCGAGATCATCTTGGCTATCGTTTTGTACTTCGGGATTGTGATTTGAGTGAATCCGTTTCACAAAACGACGTGCTGAGAGTTTGCACAAAAATTGAAAACACGGGATTTGCAAATCCGATCATGCGGCAAAATGCAGAGATCATTCTGGAGAAGGACGGAAATTACATCAAAACAGAAGTGGATGCAAATACGAATCAGTGGTATTCCTGTTCCACAAACGAAAAAGAATTTGATCTGAAACTTCCCGGTGAGTTGGAACCTGGAAAGTGGAATGTTTACCTAAAGATTTCTTCCGGAGAAAACAGCCTTGGAGAAATGAATGTGCGTTCTGTGCAGTTCGCAAACCATGCTGTCTGGAATTCTGCGATCGGCGCAAATTATCTGGGCAGCTTTTCTGTGACAAAAGCAGACACTATACAAACAGACAACAGTTTTTATCAGACAAATGCTGAGCAGGATGTCTCGCATTCAGATGGAAAAATGTACACGTATCAAGATATTTCTGTCGTGGATGGTTCTGTCAGCAATGACAGCGAATACACAGAGGACAATCTGTGTGCCTCGGATGAAAATGGAAGTCGCTTGTATATCACCAATAATGACCAGTACCTTTATGTTTTTGCAGATCTGACTTACGATGCGGTTTCTCCGGTATACAATTTGTCGTTGAAGAACAAGGCAAACGGAAAGAGCTACTGGATCTACTATCAGGGCAATGGATTTGTGTACTTTAATCAAGGCGTTCCAAGCACTTGTACTCAGAAACACAATGGCAGGATCATTGAATACCGTCTGCCGCTCGGCGATTTGACTGGGTTTGAGCCAGGTGTGGAGATCGCAGATATCAGTGTAACAGTTCAAGATCAGTCGAATTCCTGGGTGAATGCAGGTTCTATCAAAGTACAAAGCTATACCATTCAAGATAATTTTGATGTGTATTCAGCAAAACAGACGATTTCTCTTATGGAAAATGATGCGGTTACTTTAGAACCGGAAACCTCCGGAACGGATTTGACATATCAGTGGCTGCATAATGGCGAAGAAATACCAGGTGCTGTGGAGAAAACATATACCGTTACAGCGAAAGACCAGGAAGATTGTGGCGTGTATTCTGTGAGGATTCTTTCTCAGGGCGGCACAAGCAAAACGGTGGACGTTTGTGAAATCAAAAATGTTGTATCTGCTGTTGTGCCTGGCGACTTGAATCAAGACGGAATATGCAGTGCAGCAGATTTGGTTATGCTGCAAAAGTATTTGCTGGGCGATTTGGAATTGATACAGGAACAGGCTTTACGTGCTGATATGACACAGGATCAAGTGGTCAATGGATTTGACTTGGTACGTTTGCGGCTGGCGTTGTCAGAAGTATCAGAATAAATAAAAACATCGCAGAGAAAAGAAATTCCCTGTGATGTTTTTATTTTATGAATGGATTTTAGCTAGAGCGTGTTATCGAAGTTCTTTTGTAGCCTGTACCAAATGTACCAAGCTGGGAATGGTTTCCTGGATGCCTCTTGTTTTCAATCCACAGTCCGGATTGATCCACAGTTTTTCCTTTGAAATGCGAGACAGCATTTTTTCAATTGCAGATTTGATTTCTTCTGTAGTCGGAATTCTCGGAGAGTGAATATCATATACACCCGGACCAACTTCTGTGCGGAAGTTATTTTCTTTCAGTGTGTCCAGAATTGTAAGATCGGATCTGCTTGCCTCAAATGTGATTACATCTGCATCCATGTTGTCAATATCCTGGATGATATCTGCGAATTCGCTGTAACACATATGAGTGTGAATCTGTGTTTCCGGTTTTACGCCGCTGTGTACCAGACGAAATGCCGGAATTGCCCAATCCAGATAATCAGATTTCCAGTCAGATTTCCGCAGCGGCAGTTTTTCACGAAGTGCAGCCTCGTCTATCTGAATAACCTGAATGCCGTTTTTCTCCAGATCCAGAACTTCTTCCCGAATGGCAAGACCGATCTGATAAGCACATTCCTGCAGAGAAATATCTTCTCTTGGGAAAGACCAGTTGAGGATTGTAACCGGACCTGTCAGCATACCCTTCATAGGCTTTTTCGTCAGACTTTGCGCATAAACGGACCATTTTAACGTCATAGGCTTTGCACGGCAAATGTCACCCCAGATGATCGGCGGTTTTACGCAGCGAGTACCATAAGACTGTACCCATGCCTTTTCTGTAAACAGGTAGCCGTCCAGACACTCTCCAAAATATTCGACCATGTCGTTTCTCTCGTATTCGCCGTGAACCAATACATCCAGACCGATTTCTTCCTGTAATGCAACGCAGTCTGCAATCTTTTTCTTGTTGAAAGCAACATACTGTTCCTCTGTGATCTCGCCCTTTCGAAAAGCTGCACGATTAGCACGAACCTCTTTTGTTTGCGGGAACGAACCGATTGTTGTAGTTGGCAAAAGCGGCAGGTTCAGAACCTTGTGCTGAATCTTTTCACGTTCTGAGAATTCCGGCAGACGTACAAAATCTTTTTCTGTCAGTGCTGCAACCTTTTCTTGAACGCCCTTATTTTCACAGAATCTCTCTTCGGTGAAAAGTGCCTTGTTTTTCTGATACGCAGGTGTTTCCTTCGGAGATGCACTGTCAATAATATTCGCCAGTTCAGCCAGTTCGTTCAGCTTTTCCTCAGCGAAAGAGAAATGCTTTTTATAATTTTCATTCAGCTTTGTTTCGTGACGCAGTGTATAAGGCACATGGAGTAAGGAACAAGAAGTATTTAACACGATCTGACTGCTGTATTTTGTCAGTTCCTGTAAAAGATTTGTTGTCTTTTCATAGTGATTGCGCCAGATGTTTTTGCCGTTTACAACGCCGGCAAACAAAACCTTATCTTTTGGGAATCCATTTTGCTGTACAAGCTGGAGTGTCTGCTTTCCTTCTACGAAGTCCAGACCAATGCCGTCCAGATCTAAGCTTACAATTTCCTGGTAGCAATCACGAACATCTCCGAAGTATGTTTGGAGCAGAACCTTGACATTTCCCTTTTGGCTCAGAATCTTCTGATAGAGTCCTGTAAAGAGTGCAATATCCTCTGCGGAAAGATCTTTTACCAGGTACGGTTCGTCAAATTCTGCCCACTCAGCACCGAGTTCAGACAGCTTTTTCAGATAGTTACAATATGCCTGTGCTGTAGATTCAACATAGTCGGATGCAGATTTTTTTCCGGTAAAACGTGCAAGTTTCAGAAATGTAAATGCACCGATCAGAACCGGTTTTGCATTTACGCCTGCTGCCTTTGCCTCCTGGTATTCGGTAAACGGCTTTTCTCCCGAAAGGCAGATCTTTGTGGTATCATCAATTTCCGGAACCATATAGTGATAGTTGGTGTTGAACCACTTTTTCATAGCCAGTGCCTTTACGTCACCTTCTGCGCCCTGGTATCCACGAGCCATTGCAAAGTATGTGTCCAGTTCAGAAAGCGCCAGCGCACGGTAACGCTCCGGAACTGCATTCAGCAAAACTGCGGTATCCAGCATATTGTCATAAAACGAAAAATCGTTTGTCGGGATCCATGTGATGCCGCTTGTCTTTTGCAGATTCCAGTGTGTATTCCGAAGTGTTTTTGCGGTGTCCTGCAATTCCTGTGCTGTGATTTCCTTACGAAAATATTTTTCACTTGCAAATTTCAATTCCCGTAAGCTGCCGACTCTGGGAAATCCGATAATCGTTGTTTTCATATTTGAACTCCATTCTAGTGGAACAGAATGAAGTTCCCCTCTTGAAGAGGAACTCTCTGTTCATTTGTGTTTCTGATTGTAGTTCTATTATAGCCGATAATTTCTGCTATGTAAAATATATAAAAATAGCGGTTAGATATAGCTTTATACTATATCTAACCGCTTTATCAGCAGCAATAATTATGTGTTTTTAGCGTAATGTTTCAGTGCGTCAAGATAGATACTTCCCAATCTGCTAGGGATAGACTGCTTTCTGGTAATGTAACCGATGTGCATACTCCCCTTTTCACGGAGCGGAACGGCAACAATATTTTTCCCGTTTAGTTCTTCGTCAATCACACCGCTGCAAATGGTGTAACCATTTAACCCGATTAGTAAGTTGAACAGCGTAGCACGATCACGAACTCGAATGTTCTTAGAACGTATTTCTGTGCTGAAAATCTCTTCCGAATAGTAAAAGGAATTGTGTTCCCCTTGTTCAAATGACAAATACGGGTATGGCTGAAGATCCTGCATTGTCACAGCAGTTTTTTCTGCAAGAGGATTCTTGTTGCTGATAAAAATATGCGGTTCCGCCTCGAAAAGCTCAGTAAACTGTAAATCGTTTGCTTTTAGGATTTTGTGCAGAACAGTCTGATTAAACTCGTTGAGATATAAGACACCGATTTCGCTTTTTAACCTTGCAACATCGTCAATAATTTCATAGGTTTGTGTTTCCCGGAGGCTGAAGTCATAATTTTCGCTGCCGTAGGCTTTGATGAGATCTACAAAAGCATTTACTGCAAAAGAATAGTGCTGTGTGGATACGCAAAATTCTTGTTTCCCGCCGGATTGGTGAACATATTTTTCGGTAATCAGTGATGCCTGTTCTAATACCTGACGTGCGTATCCGAGAAAAACTTCGCCTTCTTTTGAAACGGATACACCCTTGTTTGTACGGTGAAAAATAGTGATTCCCATTTCCTTTTCCAGTTCTTTGATTGCTTTCGTCAAGCTTGGCTGCGCAATATAAAGCGCAGCAGCTGCTTCACTTACCGTACCTTTTTCAGCAGTTACCACGGCGTATTTTAATTGCTGTAATGTCATAGGATTATCCTCAGAGTTTACTCGTCATCATCTGTAGATTCTTCTGTTTCCGGCGCATTTAACTGTTCTGCAATTCGTGCGGTTAACCCGTTAATTTCCACCGCCGGATCATCCAGGTCGATCAGCAGATAGCGTCTGCCGTTAACACATTGTGTCCGTACCTTATCTGTGGCATCTTTTCCGATGGATACTGTGATGCCGTCCAGACTGATCGTTGTTTTGCTGTCAATCAGGTTATTGACCATAATGGGCTTGTTCTGCGTTGCCTCACGATATGCCATCTGCATCTCTTCTGCACGTTCCTGGCTGACGCCGGAATCCAGCAGAATATCCCGTACGTGAATATCATCCACAACGGGCAGATCTGGCTCATTTGCATATTCCGCAGCAATGTCACGCAGCTTTTCGTTTACGCCGGTAATGACTGTATAGCTCAGCTCATCGGAAACAATTTCCTGCATCATGTTTTGAAAAGTTTCTTTTTGTTCCTGTGCCGTGCGGTTAAACGGACAGCCCAGGACATTTTCGATAATGCTGATGTTGACATCTTTTGGCTTGTGTGCAGAGTACAGGACGTGGTTGACATCTGATCCTCTGCCTGTAAATGTAGGGTATAAAAATCCGTCTGTGGGGATCTCGGCAACAATGCGGTCGTAGACATTTTTCTTTTCGATGGCATTGTCGTCCTCGTTATAGATCAGACCGTCTACACGAACTTCCACCGGACAAATCGCAGCAACTAAAAAGCGGTAATCGTGACTTTGATAGGGGTCGATCTCATCGCTTTTTGATTTCTGAAAAACAGTATAGGTGCAGTGTCCGATCAGAATCGCATAGGTAGAAACATAGTCCATGTTGTGAACAATCTGTTCCATCAAATTTGTCACTGCATTTTCTTCTTCCAGTTTGGTGTTCAGTGCCTCATAGAGAATGGACTGACTGCCGCCTTCCTCATATGCCTCTTTTGGAAATTCATACTCCAAAAGCCCCTTTCCCAGCGTTCCGGCGAGGACACGCTTCAGTGTGGCCATGAGGCAGTCGCTTTCTTCAGAAGGGATATTGTGATAGGCTCGGCTTGTTTGACAGCGAATGTTTTTTTCGCTGTCTACAAATGCAGTTGCCACTTGATTCAATACGAAAAGATCACTGGTTTCAGAAAAGTTTTTTCGTATCTCAGAGAGTTCTTTTTTGTTCATGGTTGTTCCTTTCCGATTTTTTCTGCTTTCTGTTATTTCTGTTCGCAGCTGGATTTATTGTTTTTGGAATTTTTCCAATGCCCGAGCGGTTTCTGCAATAGGAAGTCCGACAACACTGTAGAAATCACCGCAGATTTTTTGCACCAGGAGTGCGCCATAGCCTTGTATGCCATAGCCGCCTGCTTTATCCATTGGTTCATTTGTAGCGATATAGTCCTGTATTTGCTTTTCTGTCAAAGGATAAAATGTCACATCTGTACTGGTTTGGAACGAAAGCATTTCTTTTCCTTTGGCAAGCGCCACTCCAGTAATTACTGTGTGCGTTTTCCCGGATAACCGCCGCATCATTTCTTCTGCCCGTTCCGGCGTCCCGGGTTTTCCAAGAATGGTATGATCTATGATAACCGTAGTATCAGAGCCAAGGACAATGTCATCCGGAAAAGCAGAAGAAACCGCTGCTGCTTTTTTTCTGGCGAGATATTGTGCGGCATTATCGACAGACAACGCAGGCGGCAGAGACTCATCTACAGCTGCCGGAAAAACTGTAAAGTCATTCGTAATCAGCCGTAGGAGTTCCTGCCGCCGTGGCGATGCGGAAGCTAAAATCAACCCCATTACAGTACGTCCTTCGGATCGTAGTGCGGTTCCTTATAGATATGGCTGCTTTCGGTGACTTCCTTGCGGAATTCATCCTGCCATTCTACCGGAGTAAAATCCTCGACAGCAACGGAAATATGTTCCGGATTGCAGCCGATTGCATCTACCAGTGCAGCTGCAACTTTGTCTGCTGCCTGTTTTTTCTGTTCGTCTGTTCTGCCTTTCAGCATTTTGATCGTAATATGTGGCATTTTTGTTCCTCCTTGTATTTCAGCGGAAAACCGCCTTGCAATATACCTATTATAGCATATATTTTTTTGGATTGCAAGCTGTAAATGAAAAAGCTGATTTTTCTATAACAACAACAACCGTCCTTGCCAAGACAAGAACGGTTGTTGTAAAAAAATGACTGTGTAAATCAGAATACTCAGATATCGTTTCTCAGCAGATCATCCAGAGATTCTCTCTTGACTGCCAGTCTGTCTTCTCCGCCTTTGACAAAGACAACAGCAGGCTTTTGCAGACGATTGTAGTTGGACGCCATAGAGTAATTATAAGCACCCGTAGCGCATACAGCGATAATATCACCGACTTCGCACTTCTGGATCTCCATATTTTCACCGATAAGGTCGCCGCTTTCACAGCACTTGCCGGCGATGGTGACCTTTTCCGTCTTAGGCTGCTCTGCTTTGTTTGCAACCAGTGCATCATATTCAGATTGATAAAGAATATAACGCGGGTTGTCGCACATACCACCGTCAATGGAAACATAGGTACGGATATTCGGGATTTCCTTGATGCCGCCTACGGTGTACAGCGTAATACCTGCCGGTGCTGCAATGGAACGACCCGGTTCAATCAAGATAAACGGTCTCTTTACATCATGGGACGCACAGAATCCGTTGATTACCTTTGCAACTGCCTCCATGTAAGCATCATACGGCAGCGGATCATCTGCCTTTGTATAGCGGATACCGAAGCCGCCGCCAAGGTTCAGATCTTCTGCCTCATAACCCAATTCTTTTTTCAGCTTTTCAATGAATTCCATCATAACTTCTGCAGCTGCGGTGAATCCCTGTGTGTCCAGGATCTGCGATCCAATATGGCAGTGCAGACCACGCAGTTTCAGATGCGGATAAGAAATTGCTTTTTTTATAGCATCATAAGCCTCTCCGGTCTCTAATGCAAAACCAAACTTGCTGTCGATCTGTCCGGTGCGAATAAAGTTGTGTGTATGCGCATCTACACCCGGCTTGATACGGAGCAGGATGGGCGCTGTCAGATTTTTCTGTTCTGCCAGATGGTTCAGCTGTTCCATCTCGTAGATATTGTCCACAACGATTCTTCCAACGCCATAATCCAGCGCCATGTTCAGTTCTTCTGTGGTTTTGTTGTTTCCGTGAAAACAAGCTTTTTTCACATCAAATCCTGCCTGTACAGCGGTGTACAGTTCACCTCCGGAAACAACGTCGATTCCCATATTTTCCGACTGCATGACACGATAGATTTCTTTGCAGGAAAAAGCTTTGCTGGCATAGCAGACCATTCCCTGTCCGTCGTAGTATGTGTCAATACTTTTCTGGAAAATCTTGCAGTCACGGCGAATCATATCTTCATCCATGACATACAGCGGTGTGCCGTACTTCTTTGCCAGTGCAACAGTGTCTACACCGCCAATTGTCAGATTTCCTGCTTTGTTGACATCAAGATTGTCAGATACAAACATTTTTATACTTCCTTTCTGCATTGCATTATGATTTTAGTTTCTGCTGCCTGCTTGAAAATCGTTTTCAGTTCAAGCACAGAAATAAAGTCATTCTGTCTCTTCTGTTTCGGATGCAATTTCCTCTAGCACCGCCTGGACTTCGCTGACGCCTTCTCTGGTGACTGCAGAGAACGGAATCACGTGAATCTGGGAAAAGTACGGAATTTCTGTCTCAAATGCCTGCATCCGTTTGGCACGTTCTGTCTTATTCAGCTTGTCGGCTTTTGTCAGCACGATCAAAAAAGGAAGTTCTGATTCCACGAGGAAATCAATCATCTGAATGTCATCCTTCGAGGGTGCATGACGCATATCAATCAGCAGCAGAATGAGCCTTAAATCACGATCTGCGCCGAGATATCCGGAAATCAAACCAGACCATTTTGCTTTTTCAGACTTTGCAACCTTTGCATAACCGTATCCCGGAAGGTCCACGATGGTCAGCGGGCGCAGCCGGTAGAAATTGATCGTTGCGGTCTTGCCCGGCACTGCGCTGACTCTTGCCAGCGACTTTCGTTGAAAAATCTTGTTAATCAGCGTGGACTTTCCCACGTTGGAGCGGCCTGCAAAAGCAATTTCTACAGAATCACATGGAGGAATCTGTGAAAATGTTCCATAGGACGCTATAAATTCAGCATTCTGAAACTGCATACTTTCTCCTTCTATGTTTACACATGACACATTTCTGTTGCCGCTGTCTCGGGTACATTTTTCGCTGTGGGGACTAACGCATTTTGCAGCACTGTATCCAGCGTTTTTGCCGGAATGAAATGGACGCTGCTGCGTACCGTTTCATCTATTTCTTCCAGATCGGGTATGTTATCTTCCGGAATGATTACTGTTCGAATGCCGGCTTTATAAGCTGCCATTGACTTTTCACGCAATCCGCCGATCGGCAGTACTTTTCCATGCAGCGTGATTTCGCCTGTCATTGCAACATCTCCCCGCACAGGACGGCCGGAAAGCGCTGAGATCAGCGCAGTGGTCATTGTGACACCGGCAGACGGACCATCTTTCGGAACCGCACCTTCCGGTGCATGGATGTGCAGATCGCATTTGGTATAGAAATCTTCCGGAATATCATATTTCTTTGTCACACTTCTGGTATAGCTGACAGCAATTTTTGCACTTTCCCGCATCACATCGCCAAGAGACCCGGTGTATTCCACTGCGCCCTTTCCCGGCATTACCAGTACTTCCATGGGCATCAAGACGCCACCGACGGATGTCCATGCAAGTCCGTTGACAACACCGACCGTGTCCTCGTGAATTTGTTCGTCCGGACGGAACTTTTGAATGCCCAGATAGTCTTTCAGTGTCTCTGCTGTGAAAGTAACTTTTTTGCAGTCACCGTCAACAATTTTTTTCGCCGCCTTGCGGCACAGCGTACCGATAGTTCGCTCCAATTCACGGACACCGGCTTCTCTTGTGTATCCGTCAATAATCGCATACAGAACTTCGTCTGGAATACGGCATTGCGTTCCTTTCAGTCCATGCTTTTTCAGTTGCTTTTTGACAAGATGTTCTTTGGCAATATGAAATTTTTCTTCACGGGTATAACTGCCCAGTTCGATGATTTCCATACGATCCAGCAGAGGCGCAGGAATCGGATCCAGCGAGTTTGCAGTTGCAACAAAAAACACCTTACTGAGATCAAACGGCACCTCAATGTAGTGGTCACGAAATGCTTTGTTCTGTTCACTGTCCAGAACTTCCAGCAATGCGGCAGACGGATCGCCTCGGAAATCGTTGCTCATCTTGTCCACTTCATCCAGAAGAATCATGGGATTGTTTGTGCCGGCTCTTGTCATCGCATCCATGATCCGCCCTGGCATAGCGCCTACATATGTCTTGCGGTGTCCTCGGATATCGGATTCATCCCGGACACCGCCCAGAGAAACACGCTCATAGTGACGACCCAGTGCCTTTGCAATAGAACGTCCGATAGAAGTTTTTCCGACACCGGGAGGTCCTACAAAACATAGGATTTGTCCGGTTGCTTCCGGGAGCAGTGTACGAACTGCAATGCTTTCCAGAATTCGTTCTTTGACCTTTTGCAGTCCATAGTGATCCCGTTCCAGAACCGCCTGTGCCCGTTTCAGATTCGGCTTTGTGTGACTGGATTTGTTCCAGGGAAGAGCCAGGACAGTGTCCAGATAGCTGCGAATCACAAAAGCCTCCTGAGATGCAGCCGGCAGTCGTGACAGACGCTCCGCTTCTTTCTCCAGCTTTTTCCGGCTGGCATCATCCAGGGGCAGTGCGGCAATGGCATCCGTGTATGTTTCCATTTCCGCCGCCGGATCTTCAGATTCTCCTAGCTGTTCGGCAATTTGGTGCATCTGTTCCCGGAGATAATATTCCCGCTGAGAGCGATCCAGGTTTTCCTGTGTTTTCTCCTGGATCTTTCGCTCCATCCGGAGAATATCCATTTCGTCTACCAGCGTCTGATACAGCATTTTCAGCCGTTCCAGCCAATCGTTTTCTTCCAGCAGGCGCTGCTTTTCCACATAGTCAAAAGCCAGGTTGAACACGATCTCGTTAAACATCTTCGTGTCATCTTGCTCACAGAATACGGTTGCTGCCAGTTCTTTCGGCATTCGAGGGAGCAAGTCTGCATATTCCTGAAAAATGTCCTTAATACATCTGGAAACAGCAGCTACTTCGTGGGGGTCGGAAATGTCCAGCGGCGTTTCCGGAGCATATTTGAATTCGGCATGGGGATAAAATGACTTGTCTTTTTTATCTGACTCAAGAACTGCCGAAGTAATTGCAACCCGTTCTTTTCCCTCTACCAGAACACGTGTAACACCGTCCGGCGCACGAAGAATCTGGCGAACTTCAGCGATGACGCCAACAGTATAAAGGTCATCCGGTTTCGGCTCTTCTATCAATGGATCTTTTTGCGTTACCAGAACTACACGGCGATCCGATTCCATGCCGGCTTTCAGTGCCTTGACAAAAGGTTCTCTTGCAAGGTCAAAGTGCATAATCATGCCGGGAAACAGCACAATGCCACGCATAGCAAGCAGCGGCAGTGTCAGTACGGTTGGTGTATCCATTTCTTCAGCGATTTCTGTTGTATCTTTTGCATCATTCATCGTATCGTTCATGATTCTTGTTCTTCCTTTCTGCATCAGCATTTCGTGCCGGACAGTGTTTTAATGCTGTTCCGGCAAATCGTGAAACGTATCGCAGTAACTCCTATGCTCTCCCAAACATATCAGCTGTGTCTTTCTGCCAGAAGGCTTGCAGACAATTCGCCGCAGTTCCATTCGATTTGTTCTATTATACTATACTTCGCTGTATTTTGCAAGTGGTAAGTCTTGAAAATTCAAAAAATGGAAAAACATAAACAACAATTGCCAGTCGGTACAGTTTCATGTCTTGTATCGCACCTTGTGAAATGTTGTTTTTCTGCGTGGAATTCGAAAAAAGTTTTGTAAATCCCATTGCAATTTCCTGCAAATTGTGGTACAATAATTTTTGATTGTAAGAACGTGAACTGTGGCAGTCTGGCAATGCCGCAGAAACGACTTCAACTTTTTTATTTTTAGCAGGAATTGTGCCCTTTTATGCAGTTCCTCAGAAAGGCTGTGATGGTAGGGTTGGAGAAAAAGCTGACCTTATATGGATTTAACAATCTCACTAAGACGTTGAGCTTTAATATTTTTGATGTATGCTATGCAAAATCGGAACGTGAAAAACAGGATTATATCAAATACATCGACGAACAGTACAATTCGGAGCGTCTGACCAATATTCTGTGTGATGTCACAGAGATGATCGGCGCAACGGTGCTGAATATTTCCAGACAGGACTATGAGCCGCAGGGAGCCTCTGTAAATGTTTTGATTGCGGAGGGCGGTGTTGCGCCGGAAAGTGTGGATCCTTCCTGTAACCAGGGAGACGGCTTTCTTCTTCGGCGGGATATCCATGCACATCTGGATAAAAGCCATGTTACAGTGCACACCTTTCCGGAAAGCCATCCAGATAATGAAGTCACCACTTTTCGGGTTGATATTGATGTTTCAACCTGCGGCGAGATCTCCCCTTTGAATACCTTGGATTATCTGATCCGCAGCTTTGATTCAGATATTATTACCATTGACTATCGGGTACGTGGATTTACGAGAGATGTTTCCGGTAAAAAGTGTTTTATGGATCAGGAAATGACGTCGATCCAGGATTTTATCAGTGAAGAAATTCTTCTTCGCTATGATGCGCAGGATGTCAATGTGTATCAGTCAAACCTTTTCCACACTCGTATGCTGATTAAGGAACTGGAACTGCAAAACTATCTTTTCAAGACCGACGCTTATGAACTCGATCCACGGGTGCGATTGGATATTACAAATCGTCTGCGCCGGGAAATGATTGAAATATTCAGCGGCAGAAATATCTATTGAGGAGGCGTGCCATTATGAATTGGACGCAGCAGGATGCGCCTTTAATGGATGCGTTGAAAGAGCATCTCATGAATCGTGTGGTTCGGTTTGATGTGCCGGGACATAAAGGCGGTCGTGGCAACCATGAGCTGGCTGACTTTTTGGGCGAAAGATGTGTGCAGATTGATGTGAACTCCATGAAAAATCTGGACAATTTGTGCCACCCGGTTTCTGTACTTCGGGATGCACAGCAGCTTGCAGCGGAGGCGTTTGGTGCTGCAAATGCTTTTTTCATTATCAACGGCGCAACCGGTGCATCCCAGGCAATGATTATGTCTGTCTGCAAAGCTGGCGAAAAATTGATTATGCCCCGAAATGTACACCGCAGTGCCATCAATGCGTTAGTTGTAAATGGTGCGGTTCCGGTCTATGTGGATCCGGGCGAAAATAAGGATCTGGGTATTCCGCTGGGAATGTCTGTAGAGGCAGTAGAACGTGCAATTCTGGCAAATCCGGATGCAAAGGCGGTATTGGTAAATAATCCGACTTACTATGGTGTCTGTCCGGATATTCGCCGTATTGCCAAACTTGCCCATGAACACGGCATGCTGCTGCTGGCAGACGAAGCACACGGCACACATTTTTACTTTGGCGAAAATCTCCCCTGCTCTGCTATGGCTGCCGGGGCAGATATGGCATCTGTCAGCATTCATAAAACCGGCGGCAGTCTAACACAGAGTGCTATGCTGCTCTGTGCGGAGGGCATCAACGCAGACTATGTGCGGCAGGTCATCAATCTGACGCAAACAACGAGCGCCTCTTACCTGCTCATGGTTTCCCTGGATATTGCAAGGCGAAATCTGGCGCTGAACGGCAGAGAAATGTACCGGAAAGCGGTGCAGTATGTAGATTATGCACGGGAAGAAATCAACCGCATCGGCGGGTATTATGTCTACGGGGACGAACTGTGCAACGGCGATTCGTTTTATGCGTTCGACCGGACAAAATTGTCAATTCATACCCGAAACACGGGTCTGGCAGGCATCGAAGTGTATGACCTGCTCCGGGATGAATACGGCATTCAGATCGAATTCGGCGACATCGGCAATATCCTTGCCATTGTCACTGCCGGAGATCGGGCGTTGGAGATCGAACGGCTGATCTCGGCATTGTCGGAGATCAAGCGACTGTACGGCGGTGACCCGACTGGTATGCTGCAAAGCGAATACCTGGCGCCGGACGTGGCACTTCCCCCACAGCAGGCGTTTTATGCGGACAAAAAGGCTGTGCCACTGGAACAGAGCGTAGGCGAAATTTGCAGCGAGTTTGTAATGTGCTACCCGCCGGGAATCCCGATTCTTGCTCCCGGCGAACGAATCACTTCGGATATTGTGAATTATATCCAGTACGCCAAGGAAAAGGGCTGTTCTCTGACCGGGCCGCAGGATATGGAGATTGCGAGATTGAATGTGGTGAAGAAGTAGGGCATCTGTTTGTTTGGTAAATCGGAGTTTAGTGGTGAACTGCATGATTGAAGAAATAGAGAAGTCATTTGTGAAAAGATTTATAAAAAAGACAAAACAGGACAGACTGCTTTTTGAGTTGAGCGGAAAAAAACGGCAGCACGGAATAGAGCGTTTTTGTCACAACACAGAAGATTTGATAGATACGGAAAGAATCGCTTATAGCGGAAATAATTTGTTTCTCGATGAAATTCTAAGAATCATAAAACAGTATAAAGTGCCGGAATCATGCTATATTATTGCTTGCCAAAAAGAGCTAGACAAAAAACACGTTTCATTTGAGGATGCATTAGGTCTCGTATTAGGAAATGGGATGGCAGCTATTATAATATGCAATGACTTTGCTGTCATTGAAACAGAACAGTACTCCGGCACACCATTTCGCTATATTTTACACAGATAACTTTCAGTTAATCAAGCGTGATACATCCATGAAAAGAGATATACATATGAAACATTTTTGGGGCGATTATCAAAACGAATCATATCGTGTAGGCTGTACTGGTGGAACAATCTATGTTTATGACAAAGCCGGAAACGAAATTGCGAGATTCAAAGATTTTCCCTATGCGTATACAGCCGCTTTTATGCCGGGGAGAAATATTATCGCAGTGAAATCTACAGAAGGAATCTTAGGATTTTATGACTTAGATACGCTTTCTTTACGCAAAAAGATTACTGTTACGAAAATCGGCGGACAAGATGAAGGCTTTGGCTTTTCGCCTGACGGCAGGTTCTTTTACAATATCGAAAGTCCGACTTGCTTCGTCAGAACACAACTTAGTGTATATGAAACAAGAGAATTCTCCAAAGTCTGCACGTTATTTTCAGAAAACAAACGAATGATGCTGGAACATCTTGAATTTGATGACAATACGTGCTATTTGCTGGGGTATATGCGTGATGATGCGGATATGTTTGACTACGGTTTCATTGCAGTATTTGATGCTGAAAGCAAAGCAGTAAAAAACATTCGTGCCATTGACAGAAAACAACATGACTATTTATCGGATTACAAACACTGGGAGTTAAGCGGATTTACTGAAAAGTCACGCAAGTGGAGTTCACTCAAATTCCTGGAGCATATTGACAGGACAAGCATAAAGGAAGTTTACAAATCAAAGGAGGCATAAAAATGTTTCGACCGATGAGAAGATGGAAACAGCAGCTTTCTGACGAGGACTGCATTGCAATTCTGAAAAACGAGCCGAGAGGCATCTTATCTGTACTGGGCGATGACGGGTATCCTTACGGCATTCCCATGAACCACTGGTACTGCGAGGCAGACGGCAAGCTGTATTTCCACGGAGCGAAAACAGGTCACAAGATCGATGCCATTTCCCAATGCGACAAGGTTTCCTACTGTGTCCATGACGAGGGCTATCGGGAGGACGGACAGTGGCCGCTGCACATTAAAAGTGTTGTGGTATTCGGTCGTATGCAGCCAGTGACAGATGCAGAAAAGGAACTGGAGATCTGTACGCATCTATGCCAGAAGTTTACAGACGACAAGGCGTATCTGGAACATGAATTGCAGCATTCCCGTCCGAAGGTGCTGTGCCTTGCACTGACATCGGAGCATATGACAGGAAAACTGGTCAAAGAATCCTAATCCAAAAGGCAAAGTGAAAGGAGTTTTGATATGGACATCTGGTATACCGAAAATCACACGGATAACGTCCGGCTCTCCATTCGCATTGACAAGCAGCTTGCCAGTGTGCAGAGCGAATTCCAACGAATTGACGTGTTTGATTCCGTGGAGTTCGGACGCATTATGACGCTGGACGGTCTGCTGATGGTAACCGAAAAAGACGAGTACATTTACCACGAAATGATTACCCATATTCCCATGGCGACCAACCCGAGCATCAAAAAGGTTCTGGTGATCGGTGCCGGCGACGGTGGTACGGTGCGGGAACTCTGCCGCTACCCTTCTATCGAGCAGATCGATATGGTGGAAATCGACGAACTGGTGGTGCATCTGGCAAAGGAGTATCTGCCGTTTACAGCATGCAGTCTGGACGACCAGCGGGTACATATTTACTATCAGGACGGCCTGCGGTTTGTCCGCAAGGTGGAAAATGAATACGACCTGATTATTGTGGATTCTACCGATCCGTTCGGCGTGGGTGAAGGTCTGTTTACCAAGGAATTCTATGGCAACTGCTATAAGGCGTTGACCGAGGACGGCATACTGGTCAACCAGCATGAAAGCACATTCTACACGTCCTATTCCAACGCCATGAAACGGGCACACAGCCGCATTAAAAGCTTCTTCCCTATCGCACTGGTATATCAGGCTCATATCCCCACTTATCCCTCCGGACATTGGCTCTTTGGATTTGCTTCGAAAAAGTATGACCCTGTACGGGATTTGCAGGCGGACTGGTGGAATGGGCTGGGTATCAAAACCAGATATTACAATACGATTCTGCATCAGGGCTGCTTTGCCATTCCGAACAACGTTCGAGATGCTCTGCGGGAATCTGAGCGTGACAGAAAATAAGGAGCAAAGATGGGACTATTGGACATATTTAAGCGAAGAGACAGTGTACCGGAGAAAGCCACCACATGTGAAAAAACGGATTCTGGTGCGAATATGGTGAAAGAAATCCGTGAGGAGATTCTGCAAAAGACGGCAATCCCCTATATGAGATTGCAGCTGACAGATACCAAACCAAGTCTGTTTGACAGTAAGGTTGGCGGTATTGGATATGTTCCCCACGATGCGAAAATTCCGGAGGACAGTGAGGGCACACAACTGCGGCTGCTGGCACAGATCGACTGTGCAGAGATCACGCTGGAAGATTTCCCCCATCAGGGACTGCTGCAATTCTGGATTCTGAACGACGATGTCAGCGGACTGAATTTCGATGACAACACCTTGCAGGACACATTTCGTGTGCTATATTTCAAAGAGCCGGATCAGACGGTCACAGAGAAAGAAGTCTGCGAAAAAATGGCGGCATCTTCTGACGAAGAGGATCTCTTTCCGGTGAGAGGCTGTTATGGACTGGCATTCTCGGAAGATGTGGACACAATTTCTTACAGTGATTATCGGTTTGAAAGCTGTATTCGAAAACTGGTACAACAGGATTATCCAGAGGAGGCTGAAAACCTGCTAGAAAATATGGATGACTTTTTCGACGGGGGCAGCGGTCATAAGATCGGCGGTTACCCCGGCTTTGCACAATGGGACCCCAGAAGCAGTGAAGACACGCATGATGTATTGCTGTTTCAGTTGGACAGTGACATGGGAACCGACTGGAAAATTTTATGGGGTGATTGCGGCATCGGCAACTTCTTCATCAATTGGGAAAAGTTAAAAAACTGCGATTTCAGTGATGTGCTTTATACCTGGGATTGCTGCTAATCAATATTGTTATTTTTGAATTTTTGGAGGTATATGAACATGGGAAAAGCGTTAATTATCGGAGCCGGCGGCGTGGCAGGCGTTGTCATTCACAAGTGCTGCCAGAACAGTGAAGTGTTTACAGAGATCTGCATTGCCAGCCGTACCAAGTCCAAGTGTGACAAGTTCAAGGAAGAATTGCAGGACAAGACGGCTACCAAGATCACCACGGCACAGGTGGATGCCAATGATGTAGACCAGCTGATCGCTCTGATCGAGCAGGAGAAGCCGGACATTGTCATCAATGTGGCACTTCCCTATCAGGATCTGACCATTATGGACGCTTGCCTTGCAACCAAGACGGACTATGTGGACACCGCAAACTATGAACCGGAAGATACGGCAAAGTTTGAGTACAAGTGGCAGTGGGCTTATCGGGAACGCTTCGAAAAGGCTGGCATCACAGCTCTGCTGGGCAGCGGCTTTGACCCCGGCGTAACTGGCGTATTTTGTGCTTATGCCCAGAAGCACTACTTTGACGAAATCAATTATATCGACATTCTGGACTGCAACGGCGGTGACCACGGCTATCCTTTCGCTACCAACTTCAATCCGGAAATCAATATTCGGGAAGTTTCTGCAAAGGGCAGCTACATCGAAAACGGCGAATGGGTGGAAACCGAGCCTATGGAAATCAAACGGGAATACAACTTCGATCAGGTTGGCGAAAAGGATATGTACCTGCTGCACCACGAAGAACTGGAATCTCTGGCACTGAATATCAAGGGCATCAAGAGAATCCGCTTCTTTATGACATTTGGACAGAGCTATCTGACACACCTCAAGTGTCTGGAAAATGTAGGCATGACTTCTATTGAGCCGATCATGTTCGAGGGTAAGGAAATCGTTCCCCTGCAGTTCCTCAAGGCAGTTCTGCCGGATCCGGCTTCCCTCGGTCCCCGTACTGTGGGCAAGACCAACATCGGCTGCATTTGTCAGGGTGTCAAGGACGGTAAGCCGGTGAACTACTACGTCTACAATGTCTGCGATCATCAGGAATGCTACAAGGAAGTTGGCTCTCAAGCTGTCTCCTACACCACAGGTGTTCCGGCAATGATCGGTGCAATGCTGGTAATGACCGGCAAGTGGAAAAAACCGGGCGTTTATAATGTAGAAGAATTCGATCCGGATCCGTTCATGGACGCACTGAACAAGTGGGGGCTGCCGTGGACTGAGAATTTTGATCCGGTACTGGTGGATTAAGGCGATGCAACAATGTACCATGTAAAACTACTTCTGAAATACACTGTAAAGGAACAGATTTTCTACGAAGAATCCATTTTGCAGGTTGATGCCGACTCTTTTGATGCGGCTTATCAAAAGGCAGAGAACTACGTCAGCCGGATGATCGAACCCCAACGCAAAAATATGTATGGCGACACAGTACATTGCTCTATCGTGGATTATCTGGATTGCTTTCAATCTGATAATATAGAGGATGATGTACAGGAAGTGTATTCCAGAATCTTTCAGAATCATTCGGAATTTTCCGAAACGAAGTTGGTAGAACTTCTTAGCGATTCCTGTACACGGGAAGAAATGCTGCCCCTGCGGTATTTCCCCGATCCAAAATAAAGGCAATACCACATAAAGCCTGATTTAAGACGTGCATTTCATTTTTATGTGAACACGCTCTGATATGAATCCCTCAAATTAAGAGAAGCGTTCCGCATCAAGCAGAACGCTTCTTTTTCAAGAAAGGAATTTTGAAAATGGACTTTGAATCTTTATTTGACATTCCCATTGATGATCTGCATACGCCTTGCTATCTCACTGATGCACGGCTGCTGCAAAAGAACACCGCATTGCTGAAACAAATCCAGCAGCGAACCGGCTGCAAAATCCTGCTGGCACAAAAGGCGTTCTCGATGTTCTCCGCCTACCCGCTGATTCGGGACGATCTCGCCGGAACGACTGCCAGCGGATTATTCGAGGCAAAACTGGGACGAGAGCACTTCGGGAAAGAAGTACATGTGTTCTCCCCTGCCTACACGCAGGAAGATTTCACACAGCTGCTGGAACTCTGCGACCATATTGTATTCAACTCGTTTGGACAGTGGAAAAAATACAGGCAGCAGGTGCAAGATGCAACCCGGAATATTTCCTGCGGCATTCGCATCAATCCCGGCTATGCAGAAGTAGAAACTGATCTATACAACCCCTGCATTTCCGGTTCCCGCATGGGTGTACCGCTGGAACAAATGGAAGAGGAAGGTTTTGACGGGCTGGACGGCATTCATTTTCACACGATGTGCGAACAGAATTCCGATGTGCTGGAGCGTACACTGGATCAGATGCTGCCGAAATTTGATAAGTGGCTGAAACGCTGCAAGTGGGTAAACTTTGGCGGCGGTCATCATATTACTCGTCCGGATTACGATATAGAGCGTCTGGTGCGGTGCATTGAGCGTGTACGGGATGCCTATGGCGTACAGGTATACCTGGAGCCTGGAGAGGCTGTGGCGCTGAATGCAGGCTATCTGGTGGCAACGGTTCTTGATATTGTGCATAATGGTATGAACATTGCAATTCTGGATGCCTCTGCTGCCTGCCATATGCCGGATGTATTGGAAATGCCGTATCGTCCGCATATTCTTTACAGCGGCAAGCCGGAAGAAAAGGTGCATACCTATCGTCTGGCAGGAAACACTTGCCTTGCCGGGGATGTGATCGGCGATTATTCATTTGACCATCGCTTACAGCCGGGTGACAAGCTGGTGTTCTGTGATATGGCGATATACTCTATGGTAAAAAATAATACGTTCAACGGCGTCCCCCTGCCGGATATTGCGCTCTATCAGAACGGAAAAATTGAATTGGTGAAACATTTTGGATATGCGGATTTTGAGGGACGCTTATCATGAGTTTTGATGCGGCACACTGCACACTTTGTCCGAGACAGTGCAGTGCAGACAGAACCAACGGTGTGGGTGCCTGTCATTGCGGAACGGAAATTCGCATTGCAAGAGCGGCGCTGCATTACTGGGAAGAACCGTGTATTTCCGGCAAAGATGGCTCGGGAGCGGTCTTTTTTGCCGGATGTGCTTTGGGTTGTGTTTTCTGCCAAAACAAAGAAATAAGCAGGCGTGCAGTGGGGAAAGTGTTTACAGTTGGTCAGCTTGCAGATGCCTTTTTGAGATTACAGGAACAGAATGCGAACAACATCAATCTGGTCACTGGCAGTCACTTTACGCCTTGGATTGTACAGGCTTTAGAGCTTGCAAAGCCAAAGCTACACATCCCGGTTGTGTGGAATTGCGGCGGTTATGAATCGCTTGAGATTTTGCATATGCTGGATGGTTTGGTTGACATCTATCTTCCGGATCTGAAATTTTATACAGCTGAAACGGCGAAAGCTTATGCCAACTGCCCAGATTATTTTTCTGTTGCCTCGAAAGGAATTTTAGAGATGTTTCGTCAGGTCGGAGCGTTATCGTGGAACGGCGATTTGCTGGAACGTGGACTGATGGTGCGGCATCTGGTTCTGCCGGGGCATCGAAAAGAGTCTATGCAAATTTTAGATTGGCTGGCAGATGCACTCCCGAAAGCGGACTTTTTGCTGAGCTTAATGGGACAATATACACCGCCCGATGAACCGTTGTCAGACAAGCATTTGAATCGCCGTATTGCGACATTTGAGTATGAGTCTGTGCGAAAATATGCGGTACAGCTGGGGCTTGACGGGTACGGGCAGGAACGTTCTTCGGCATCATCGTTGTACACGCCGGAGTTTTGGACGGAGTAAAACGAAAACGGATGTGAAATCTTAAATCAATTTCACATCCGTTTTCGTTTTGATGGGGTCTGCTTTCTGATGTTCATGCAGACGCTTAGGCAATATTACATATTTTTACTATCAGTTTTTATTCCGGCTGAATTGCATCGTAGCCCGTTTCTTTGGTACGAATGCGCATCGCCTGCCGCACATCGTAGCTAAAGATTTTGCCGTCGCCAATATGACCGGTAAATGCCGCTTTTTGAATTGCGTCAATGGTTTTCTTTTCCCACTCTTCAGAAGAAACCAGAACTTCGATCTTGATTTTCGGGAGCATTTGAATCTCTACCTGCTGGTGTCCACGAACGTAGGTGTATTCCTTGAAACCACGCTGGGTGCCGCAGCCCATAACCTGATAACAAGTTATGCCATGCACATCCAACGCCGCCAAAGCGTCCAGGACATCTTCCAGTTTTTCCTCTCGAATCATTGCCTCAACTTTAATAATCATAGCTGTCTCTCCTTTGTTTAGTCTAAGCCGTTAAACGACGGATATGCGGATTCGCCGTGCTGCGAGCGGTCCAAGCCAACACGTTCTTCCCGTTCTGTAACTCGAATCTTTCCGGTTACCAAACGAGTGATGCCGTAGCAAATCAGTGTTCCTGCGACGGAAACAACGATTGTGATGCCAATGCTGGCAAGCTGCATCAAGAAAAGTTTTGTGTCGCCGAAGAACAGACCATTTCCCTGCCCGATGTCATTGATGGAAACTTTGCAGAATAAACCGGTGCAGATACCGCCCCAGATACCGCCGACGCCGTGGCAGCCGAATGCGTCCAGTGCATCATCATAGCCGAATTTTTCCTTTACCCAGGAAATCATAAAGAAACAGATCGGAGAAGTTGTGAGACCAATGATAAGCGCTGCCCAGATCGGTACGAAACCAGCACCCGGTGTAATTCCGACCAAGCCGGCTACCATACCAGTGCAGGCGCCGACGAATGTGGGCTTTTTGTTGACTACAACGTCACAAAACATCCAGGACAGCATTGCAGCTGCGGAGGAAACGGCAGTTGTGACGAATGCGTGAGCTGCCAAACCGTCTGCTGCCAATGCAGAACCAGCGTTGAATCCGAACCAGCCAAACAGCAGGATAAATGCACCCAGCGCTACCATAGGCGTGTTGTGGATCTTATAGTTTGCTCGCTTATAGTCATATCGTTTTCCAAGCAGAATGCAGAGTGTCAATGCCGTGATACCAGAACTGATGTGTACCACATTGCCGCCGGCAAAGTCTACAGAACCGATCTTTGCCAGGAAACCGCCGTCTGCCCAGACCATGTGTGCCATGGGGTAGTAAACCACAAGACTCCACAATACCAGGAACACGAACAGAGACTTGAATTTCATTCTTCCGGCTACAGAACCTGTAATCAGCGCCGGGGTAATTACTGCAAACATCATCTGAAACAGGCAGAAAACCATGTTAGGAATCCCCTGCCCTTCTACGTATGGTTCTGTCAGCGAAACGCCTTCCAGACCGAACCAGCTGAAATCACCGATCACACCGCCGTGATCCGGTCCGAACGAAAGGGAATAACCAATCAGCATCCACATCACAATGCCGGTTGCAATGGTTACTACAGAAGTAAACATTGTGTTCACGGCGTTTTTTCTTCGTACCAGACCGCCGTAGAAACACGATAAACCAGGTGTCATAAAAAATACAAATGCAGCGCATAGCATCACAAAGCCAATATTTCCAGAATCCATAATCCTAATGTCCTCCATATCCAATCAATTCTAAGATGTTTCATCACCGAGGGAATAAACCCGATCTCGATTCCGGCGGCAACGCCATTGTTCCACCTTCGAAACGATTGCCGGAGACGCAAAAAAGCGCCTCGCACAGCAATCGAGCTGTACGGGACGCCATTGTCCGTATTCGAATTAAATCGTTTTATCGGAACGATTCCTTATGTTTTTAGTATACATGATAAATGTTTATTTACAATATACATTTCATGAATAAAATATAAAATATGAAACGGCGGAGAAAGTGGTCATTTTGCACAAATGTGTTCGTTCCTCTGTGAAAAATATAAAATATATGAAATTTTATATATGATTCAAAGAAAGTGAAAACAATCGCATTTGCTTGCTTTTTCTGGATGCCAGAAAAATGGGATTTCAATTTCGTTTCTGATTTTTTGCTTGTTTTTTATGTGGTTTTCCATAAAAAATGTGCCGAAAATCGTCGAAATTCCGTGCAAACGTCATTTTTCTGCGATGTTCTTGACAAATGAAAAAAAATAGTATATAATTCGTAGTAGATTATGATTTTGGAGGAACATTTGACATGACAAAAACTGATTTGATCGAAAAGCTGTACGAAGAAAATTACTGCACAAAAAAAGATGCAGAGGCTCTGGTAAATGCTGTATTTGATGCAATCCGTGAAGCAATGGTTGCTGGCGATAAGGTTACCATTTCCAAGTTTGGTACTTTTGAAGTGCGTGAGCGCAGTGCAAAGGAATGCAAGAATCCTCGTACTGGCGAACCGGTTCAGGTTCCGGCTTCTAAGGCTCCGGTATTCAAGGCAAGCAAAAACCTGAAAGAATCTGTAAACGCATAAGATGCCGGGAGGAATGAGCAATGGCAAGACCGAAGAAAACTGAAAGCGCCAAAACAACGGTAACGGAAGCAACAACAAAAAAAGTCACCGCTGCTGCTCCGAAAGCAACACGAGTTCGAAAGACTGTCAGTGTTAGTTTGCAGTATGGCGGAATGGAGTGGACAACTGACGTGCTGACGGAACGTGCAATTGTTGCGTGGGCAGCAGAGCATAGTCAGAAGAAAACGGCAGCAAAGGATATTAAGTTGTACGTAAAGCCGGAAGAAAACATGGTGTATTATGTAATCAACGGGGATTCCGGTTCATTCGCACTGTAAAATTTCAAGATAGATATTTTGAAAGCACTTGTATTTTTACAAGTGCTTTTTTGTGTTATACGGGATAAACGAAAAAGGGTAGAGACAAATCTGTCTCTACCCTTTTCATAGTTCCTTATTCGAATGTACTCTTACGAAACAGCCATCTGAATGTAATCGCTGCAGTCGCTGCCGACAGATGCGTTAACAACTTCCAATGCGCCTGCATCATACTTGAAACGGAAAATCATTGCAACGATGCCAGGGTTATCTGACATATCGAAACGAACCGTTACTTCGTCTCCCTGCTTTCCTTTCGCAGTACCTGCTGCAATTGTGAATGTTCCGGATTCAGCAGAGCCTGCACTCTTTTCCGATGCAGAACCGACAGCAATGTCACCGTCCACAAATGCGACCGGTACACTTTCAGCGTCCCAGTTTGCAAAATCATTTGCACCGCTTGTGATTGCATAGTTGCCGTCCGGAGCGTTGTCTTTGATCTTGAAAGTAACATCCAGGAAGTCACCGTTGCAGACAACGTCTTCTCCGTTGGACATATCCAGCCAGTATGCCTGGAATGTCTTTATATCAGACTGATAGCTGCTGCCGCCTGAGGTGTTTCCGCCGGAAGTAGAACTTTCATTCTTGCTGCTGTTTCCGCCCTTCACAACTTCTGTTACCACATTTCCGTTGTCATCCTTTACAGGCTGACCGGAATCATCAGTAACGACAACATAAGAGTCTTCCCCGGAAGACCCGCTATTCTGAGATGTAACACCCTTATTTACTGGAACATCTGAATTTCCTTCGGAACTATCGTCTCCATCCAAAGCGTATTCAAACGTCATATCTTGTTTCTGCATTTTTGCCAGATCTTCCGAACTCAAAGAATCTTCAGCCTTTTCGTTGGAACTATCACCAGCCGCTGCAAAACTGCTGTCATTGTTTTTTTCTTTGGAACTACCATCCTGTGACTTGCCGCACGCAGTCAGCGACACCCCAATCGCACAAGCCAACAAACAGGCAATCCATCTTGCTCGAGTTGATTTCATAGAACAAGTTCCTTTCTACCAGAGGTTAGGCGCATCAAAAGAAACACACTGCGTGTTCTTGATACGATACGTCTTATTATACACGCTTTTCTGTGAAAAGTCAAGCCCTTTTGTAAAAATGTCATAAAGACGTTTCAAAAAGGCTTGACTTTTTTGAAAAATAGGGGTATACTTGTATGTATTGGCAAGATATGCGCTGACATTTTTGCTGTGTGTAGGGATGCGATGTGAAAGGAGCTGTTTCACATGAAAAACGAAAAGCAGAAGAATACAAATGAGAAGAGGCTTTCTCGGAAAACAATTATTTCACTTGTTGCAGTGGTACTGGTTTTTGCTGCTGTCAGTGTTGCTATGATTCCTTTGATCCGTTTATTGTCCAGTGAACATGGACAGGAGATCATTATTGAAAAAATGCAGAGTTTTGGGATATTTGCGCCGCTGCTGTTTGTCCTGCTGCAGGTGCTGCAGGTTGTGGTGGCAGTTATTCCCGGCGGCCCTGTTCCTATTATCGGAGGAATCCTTTTCGGGCAGTGGGGCGGGTTGTTCCTGTCGCTTGCCGGTTTCTTTTTGGGTACGGTTTTGGTTTATTATCTGGTGCAATGGATCGGCAGACCGCTGGTAGACCGTTTTGTACCGGAAAGTCACTTCAAGAAATTCGATTTTCTTCTGGAGGGTAAGCGGACAGAACTTTTGATTTTTCTTGTGTTTTTACTTCCGGGGCTGCCAAAGGATGCCCTCACCTATCTGGTCTCTTTTAATCCCAGAATCAAACCACTCTATCTGTTTATTTTGACTACGCTGGGCAGAACACCTGCTACCGTGCTGACTGTTTTTATGGGGAAAAGCCTCTGGGAAGGAAATTTCACCCTTGCAATTGTGCTTGCGGCAATTATTGTTGTTCTTGCGGTTGCCGGGATCTTTATCAAGCGAAAAGTGGACAAGCGTGCAGAACGCAAGCATAAACTTCATGAGAACACATCGGAAAATCAAGAAAATATATAGGCTGTTTTGTTATTTAATGCGTAACGGTTGCAAAAATAGAAAGGAAATTGCTTATGCAGCATAACGACTTACAGGATGCTCTTGCGTATTTGCGTACGCTTTTTTCTACATACGAATCGCAAGGGGTTCAAATTACGGGCAGCAGAATGCCTTTTACACAGTATGCGAATTTCGCTGCAATGAAATATCTGCTTTTCCTGGCAAATCAGGATCGTGTGATTACGGATACGGAAACAGAGTTTATCAATGTCTGCCTGGGACAGTCTGTAACAACAGCAGCTATGGAACGCTTTTTGCAGCAGTTTTCCATCTCCTTTTCCGGTGCAGCAGATGCCTTGCTTGCTGTGTTAGCGGCGTTGGTGCGTGTTGATCTGCAAGGAAACGGGACGAATGGAAGTGTATCCCTCTTGTGGATGAATACGGTGGCTCAGATGGGAAAACAGTTTTCTTTGGACACTGCAGGAAAAATCGAACCGCAGCAGCAGATCGTTCAAAATTCAATGATGCAGCAGCTTTCACGCTATCGGAGTGCAGCGATTTGCAGTGCGCATCGTGCAGAACTGGATGTCCCTGCGGAAGTTCCCAGAAATTTCGGGCAGGATATGCCGTCTGTGCCGCAGCAGAAAGAAAGCGTTGTCTCTGGGGCAGAAGTTACAGAGGCGCCGACAGAAACGCTGGAGGAGCTTTTGGCACAGCTGCACCGATTGGTGGGACTGCAGAATGTGAAGGAAGAATTGGAGAGTCTGATTCACCTGCTAAAAATCCGCTCTATCCGGCAGGAACGAGGGCTTCCCCTGCCCCAGACTTCACTGCATATGGTCTTTTCCGGAAACCCTGGAACAGGAAAAACCACAGTTGCCCGGCTGTTGGCAAAGATCTATGCCCGTCTCGGTGTGCTGAAAAAAGGACATTTGGTAGAGGCAGACCGTGCAACTTTGGTCAGCGGCTATGTGGGACAGACGGCAATTAAAACGAAAAAGGTAATTGAAAAGGCAATGGGAGGCGTACTGTTCATTGATGAGGCGTATACGCTTACCAGTTCTGGTGGGAGCAATGACTTCGGCACAGAGACTGTGAATACGCTGCTGAAAGAAATGGAAGATCATCGGGATGATTTAATTGTGATTGTTGCTGGATATCCGGAAGAAATGGAACGGTTTCTGGACACCAATCCTGGACTGCGTTCCCGTTTCCGACAGATCATCTTTTTTGCAGATTACAAACCGGAAGAGCTGATGTTGATTTTCTCCAATATTTGTGACGATTATTGTTTGAAAATGCCGCCGGAAACCTACCATTATGTTCAGGCGTACTTTCGAAAAAGGTGTGCGGAGGTGGGAAAAGGGTTCGCAAACGCCAGAGATGTGCGGAACTTCTTTGAATTTGCACTGACCAATCAAGCCGACCGGCTGGCAAAGCTGCCGGAGCCGCTTTCTGATGAAACTCTGCTGACGCTGCTGCCGGAGGACGTACAGAGCATCCCAGCACAGTCTTAGCATGGGCGTTTACATAAAGATAGATACACGAAAAAGGTCCGTCAGACCAAGTACATTGTACCGGTCTGACGGACCTTTTTATGGAAGGAGATATATTGCATTCTCCCGTTTGGTTTATTTGCAGATCATCTGTTTTCCGTCATAATCAATTTCGATTACAGTGCCGGGTGCAGGATCATCTGCGATGATTTTCTTTGCGACCAAGGTCTCAATTTTAGACTGAATCAACCGTTTCAGCGGACGTGCGCCGTAGTTGACGTCATAACCCTGTGCAACGATATATTCTTTTGCAGCTTGTGTTACGTGCAGTTCCAGCTGCTTGTCTTCCAGACGTTTCCGCAGCTTTTTCAAAAGCAGATCTACAATACTGAAGATCTCCTTCTGATTTAATGGCTTGTAGAATACGATTTCATCCAAACGGTTCAGGAACTCTGGACGGAACTGCTGTTTCAGCAGTGCGTCCACTTCTTTTCTGGCATCTTCAGAAATATTTCCGTTTGCATCCATGCCGTCCAGAATAATCGGAGAGCCAAGGTTTGAAGTCAAGATAATAATGGTGTTTTTGAAGTCAACTGTTCTGCCCTGCGAATCGGTGATTCTGCCGTCATCCAGTACTTGCAGCAGGATGTTAAAGACATCCGGATGTGCTTTTTCCACTTCGTCCAAGAGGACAACGGAATAGGGTTTCCGGCGAACTGCCTCGGTCAGCTGACCGCCTTCTTCGTAGCCAACATATCCGGGAGGCGCTCCGATCAGACGGCTCACGCTGAATTTCTCCATGTATTCGCTCATGTCGATACGAACAATATTGTTCTCATCGTCGAACAGCGCCTCTGCAAGTGCTTTTGCCAGTTCTGTTTTGCCGACACCGGTCGGACCGAGGAACAGGAACGAACCCAGCGGACGGTTCGGGTCCTGGATTCCGGCACGGGACCGCAGGATTGCCTCACTGACTTTTTCGACTGCCTCATCTTGACCGATGACACGTTTGTGAAGAACTTCGTCCATGTGCAGGAGCTTTTCACGTTCGCCTTCCATCAGTTTTGTAACCGGAATACCGGTCCATCTGCCGACGATACGGGCAATCTCTTCTTCTGTGACTTTATCCCGGAGCAGAGAGTTCTTGCTTTCCTTTTGTTTTTCTGCAATGGTCTCCTCTTCTTCCAGCTGCTTTTTCAGCTGCGGCAGACGACCGTATTTTAATTCAGCAGCTTTGTTCAGATCATAGTCACGTTCTGCACGTTCGATCTGTGCATTGACCTGTTCCAGTTCTTCCCGCAGTTTCTGTACTTTGGAAATCGCATCTTTTTCATTTTCCCATTTGGCTTTCATTTCGTTGAACTGGTCACGCATCTGGGACAGTTCCTGCTGTACATCTTTCAAATGCGCCTGGGAGAGTTTATCATCCTCTTTCTTTAATGCTGCCTCTTCAATTTCATGCTGCATGATCTTTCTGCGGATCTCGTCCAACTCAGTGGGCATAGAATCCATTTCTGTACGGATCATTGCACAAGCCTCATCTACCAGGTCGATTGCCTTATCCGGCAGGAAACGGTCTGTGATATACCGATTCGACAAGGTCGCAGCTGCAATCAATGCCTGATCCTGGATCTTTACGCCATGGAATACCTCGTAGCGTTCTTTTAAGCCACGAAGTATCGAAATGGTATCTTCTACAGTCGGCTCATCAACCAGGACGGGCTGGAATCGACGTTCCAGGGCAGCGTCCTTTTCAATATACTGCCGATACTCGTTCAGCGTGGTTGCACCGATGCAGTGCAGTTCACCACGTGCCAGCATCGGTTTCAGAAGGTTGCCGGCATCCATTGCACCGTCAGATTTACCTGCGCCGACAATGGTGTGCAGCTCATCAATGAACAGGATGATGCCGCCTTCACTCTTTTTGACTTCGTTCAAGACAGCTTTCAAGCGCTCTTCGAATTCGCCACGGTATTTTGCGCCGGCGATCAATGCGCCCAGATCCAGAGAAAAGATTTTTCGGTCTTTCAGATTATCCGGGACATCACCACGAACGATACGCAGTGCCAGCCCTTCTGCAATAGCGGTTTTACCTACACCAGGTTCACCGATTAAAACAGGGTTATTTTTTGTCTTTCTGGAAAGAATACGAATCACATTTCGGATTTCATTGTCTCGTCCGATTACCGGATCCAGTTTGCCGGCACGAGCCCGCTCTACCAGATCTTGTCCGTATTTGTTCAGAACGTCATAGGTCTCTTCCGGATTCTGATCGGTAACACGCTGATTGCCACGAATTTTCATCAGGACTTCCAGGAATGCCTCTTTTGTGACAGAAAACGGCTGTAAAACCTTTTTCAAATCGTTTCCCATTGCGTCGAACAAGCCAAGCATCAGATGTTCCACTGATACAAAGTCGTCTTTCATGTGGGCAGCCTCTTTTTCTGCCTCCCGCAATGCACGGTCAACATCCTGTGAAACGTATACTTCATCTGCTTTGCGTCCACTTCCGGTAACTGCCGGGAGATTGTCGATCGCATTTTTCAGCTGTATCTGAACGTTATCGACAGATACACCTATCTTCTCGAACAGCTGCGGAATCAAACCGCCCTCCTGCCCTAAAAGTGCGCTAAGCAGGTGTACCTGTTCGATCTGCTGGTTTTGGTTCTCAATTGCCAGACCATTTGCGGACTGGATCGCCTCTAAAGACTTTTGTGTCAATTTCTGTGTGTTCATGAGAACTCCCTCCTATTTTCATTGTTGTTTCCCATTCGTTTTGTTTGTTTTTTCTATGGCTTTGGGAGCAGCTTTTCATGCAGAGCGACATACTGCTTTTCCAGCGCATGACGCAGGATTGCGGCTGGTACGCCTTGCTGCAATCCCTGAAAATAGGACTGCAATACTGTGTGAAACAGCTGAATATACTTGCCGACTGCTGTCCCCAGTGCCTCATTTGATGAAATGCCGTGACGACGCAGCCGCCGTGTCAAGCGATTGGATTCGATTTGATACAGTTCCTGTATCTCTATGCCTTCGTATGCCTGTTCCAACTGTACCCAAAACAAAAAGAATTGTTGAATTGCATTCAGCAAAGTTTGACTTTGTGTGCGGCAGGAGATTTTCAGAATGCCAACCTTTTCGCCGTGCATTTCACGATGCAGTTCCACGCTGTAGCGGATGGTCGGACGATACTTGTACTGTACAGAACCAAGAATTGAAAGCATCGCATCGGAGCCTTGCTCCTGGATGCGAAATGCGGAATTCATCTGCTGTGTCAGACAAGCAAAAATCTGTCGCATCTGCTGCTCCGGCGTTACGCAGGAAACGTGTTCCGCCAGAATCTGATTGATGAGATTTGAACGACTGGTTCCCTGCTGTGCTGCAAGGCGGTCAATCGCAGCTACCACATCATCCATGAGAATCAAGCTGTATGTGCTTCGTTTCATCTGCTCACCTCCTTTTTCTTTCTGATTCTATTATATCACAAAGAAATAATTTGTCAAGCGAATTATATAGTTCAATTTGCAAATTCTAATAAAATAAAGAAAACCGCAGTAAAATCTGCGGTTTCGAAATATGAACATTCAGTTTTTAGCGGTATCTAATTTATTTGTATTTACATTTTATTTATCATATACTTGATCTTCATAACGGTACAAGGACAGAATAACGGTCAGATTGCCGTTTCGCTTGCGAATTTCATCCATGAATTTCTTTTGGTCTACATCATTTTTCAGCTGGATGCTGTAAATCAATTCGAAGAGCGATCCGAAGTTTGTGGTCTTGACACGCTTTAAGTGCCAGCTGGTTGTGTCCTGAGCCAGGATATCATCAAACAGACCGATGTAGTTCAAGTTTTCCGGAATGGTCACCTTTAAGGTCATGCTGCTGGTCTTGCAGATGCCGTAGCGAAATACTTCTACCAGAATCAACACGGCTGCAATAATAGCAAAGAATACAAATACAAACCAGACATGACCGCCGCCGTTGATGCCGCAAATTACACCGGTTGCCATTGCAAAGAAAACGTAGGTGATATCTTTCGGATCACCAGGTACGGTTCGATAGCGGCAGAGCGTGAATACACCTGCCAGGCTGAGCGCACTTGCCATAGAATTTATCATTACCAGAACGATTGCAACGATCGGAGGCAGCATTAAAAGTGTCAGCACATAGCTTTGGGTGTATCCGGATTTTCTGTGCGTGAGAACATAGACCAGACTAATCAGAAATCCCATCACAACACCGAGAATCAGTGCAAACAGCATACTGCTCACAGAAACGGTTCCTGTTGCCGCAGTAATATCGGACAGCAAGGAAGAAATTTCAGAAGTGGTTGAAGTAAAAACATTTGTAATTGTATTAAGCATAATCGTAACGTCTCCTTTTTTCAATGGTGAACTGCGGACGGTCCCATTTCATTTGGTTCTGCACATACATTTCGTATGCTTTTCCGTATTTGGAAAAACTGGTTTTGTACACTTGCAGTTTTGCAAGTTCCTCCGCCAGCCACATAGGCATGGATTCTGAGATCTTCACTTCCATTAGCCGCATCTGAGGCGGAATTAACAGATCGCCGTAGCTTTGCTGCCGCAGGGAAATATCGCTGCGCCGTCCGGTCAATGCCCGGTCAAAAGTTAATCGGAAATCGGCATCATCTTTTCCGAAATATGCTGCACGCTGATAGCTGATGTATTGTTTCGGCTCAATGGCGTACCGGCTGCGGAACTCTTCGATCTCATCCATGACCTGTTCCTGCAAATAGACGCCGCCCAGATCCGGACGAATGTGATCCTGTAAGTACGCCTCTGCCTGTGCCAGTGTCATGGTAACACGCCGCTTATTGACAATGCCGCAGATTTTCTTTTTGATTTCCAGGAACACGGTGTCCTCTGGCTGTGCCGGAGAAAGGTAACTGCGCAGGCGGATTTTTTCTTTATAGTCCGGCTTTTCCAGGGATTCCCGAATCAAAAAATCATCCGGTGTGTCATAGTAAATATTGTAGATACCGTACTCTTTCCCGCCAACGCAAAATTTGTCCGGGTTCATGTAGTGATTCAGCAGCGGCAGAAAATCTTGATATTGCTGTTCGGTCAGCAGAAACTTGATTTCCTTGCGTGCAAATGTTTGAATGGCTCCCATATTCACACGCTGCATCAGACATCCGATGCAGCTGCCTCCTTTCTGTGCGAACGGCTGATTCGCTTGATGTTGTTGTCATTATAGCGTACATTGCTTGAAATAATCTTAATGTTTTTGGTGAATACTCCAATTTCCAAAAAAGCTGGAAGAAGGTTATTGCATTTTTGAAAAGCATCTTGTATAATAAGTACTCGGGACGGCCTAAGTCCCCATGACATTATTTAGGGAGTGGTTTGCAATGGCAGAACTGAAATATGAGATCGTAGAGAATCTTGGCTCTCTGGGCGAAAACGCAAGAGGATGGAGCAAGGAACTGAATCTGATCAGCTGGAATGAAAAGGAACCGAAATACGATATTCGTGACTGGGCACCGGATCACAGCAGAATGGGAAAAGGTGTTACTCTGACAGCCGATGAACTGGCAGAACTGAAGAATCTGCTGGCAGGTATTGATCTGGATTCTTTTGAGTAATCTGATTTTCGTAAAAATATACCATGCAAAGAGGAGATGGAAAGCGCATAGCAGCGTTTGGCATCTCCTCTTGTTTTGTGAAAACTGACAAGAAAACAGAATGAAAATATACAGAATCACGAAAAACAGAAAAAAACCTTGTAGTTTTTTCTGAAATGTATTACAATAAGATAGTATGCAGTTTTATGCAGATACAGATTTTTGAAAGTCAGACTTGCAAAAATCTTTCGGCGTTTGCAGATCAAGAACAGAAATGCTGAAAAAACATTCGAAAGAAGGGAATTCATTGAGTCAATCGAAAATAATGCTCGGTAATGCTGCGATTGCACAGGGTGCGTATGAGGCAGGCGTAAAGGTGTCTGCGGCATATCCCGGTACACCGAGTACTGAAATAAGTGAATGTATTGTAAAATATCCGGAAGTCTATGCGGAATGGTCACCAAATGAAAAGGTTGCCATGGAAGTTGCGATCGGTGCATCCATTGCTGGTGTCCGTGCAATGGCATCCATGAAGTTGGTAGGCGTAAATGTTGCCGCTGATCCGCTGTACTCTATCTCCTATGCCGGCGTAAACGGCGGTTTGGTTCTGGTTGCAGCAGACGATCCGGGAATCTATAGTTCGCAGAACGAGCAGGACACCCGGATGGTTGCCCGTGCCGCAATGGTGCCGGTGCTGGAACCCTCTGACAGCGAAGAGGCTCGTGTGTTTACAAAACTGGCGTTTGAATACAGCGAAAAGTATGATACCCCGGTCATCGTGCGCACAACTACCCGTCTGTCTCACTCGCAGGGCGTTGTGCATCCGGAAGAACGGATGGAGATTTCGGATAAGCCATATGAAAAGAACATTGAAAAAAATGTGCTGATGCCTGCAAACGCAAAAAAACGGCACGTGATCGTAGAACAGAGACTGAAACAAATGGCGGAGGATGCCTGCCATTTTGAAATCAACCGTACGGAATATCGTGATAAGAAAATCGGCGTAATCACCAGCGGTATCCCCTATCAGTACGTTCGTGAGGCACTTCCAAATGCCTCTGTTCTGAAATTGGGTCTGGTACATCCCCTGCCGAGAAAGCTGATCGAAGAATTTGCGGCACAGGTGGAGACACTTTACATTGTAGAAGAACTAGAACCGGTAATCGAAGAGCAGGTGCGTTCCTGGGGAATCCCGGTTATCGGCAAGGAAATTTTCACGGTACAGGGAGAATACAGTGCAAATATGCTGAGAAAGGCAATTCTGCATGAAGAGGTTGCTCCTGTTGTACCGGCACAGGCGCCGAACCGTCCGCCGATTCTCTGTCCGGGATGTCCGCACCGCAGTGTCTTTTCTGTGATGAAGAAACTGAAACTACACGGTGCAGGTGATATCGGATGCTATACTCTGGGTGCTGTACCGCCGCTGGGTGTTATGGATTTCAACGTATGTATGGGTGCAAGCATTTCTACTCTGCACGGCATTGAAAAGGCAAAGGGAAAAGACTATGTGAAGAACTGGGTTGCACTGATTGGTGACTCTACCTTCCTGCATACCGGTGTCAATTCTCTGATGAACATGGTATACAACAAAGCGACTGGTACAGTGATTATCCTGGACAACTCTACTACGGGTATGACCGGTCACCAGGATCATGCTGCAACAGGCAAAACGCTGCAGGGCGAACTTACCTATGCAATCAATATCTATTATTTGTGTAAGGCAATGGGCATTGAAAATGTCTACGAGATTGATGCGTTTGATATTGAGGGACTGGAAAAACTGCTGAAGCAGGAAACCCAGCGAGATGCCTTGTCTGTTATCATTACCAAGTCCCCCTGCGCTCTTCTGAAGGAATTTGTCCCGAAGGGAAAGTGCATTCTGCATGAAGATGCCTGCAAGAAGTGCGGACAGTGCCTGGTTCCGGGATGCCCGGCTATGGTAAAGCAGGAAAACGGAATCCCGAAAATTGATGCGGCGATGTGCAATGGCTGCGAACTCTGCGCAAAACGATGCAAATTCCACGCAATTGAACTCATTCCTCGGGAAAAAGGAGGTAAGGCATAATGCAGACTATCAATATTATGATCGTTGGCGTCGGCGGACAAGGTACACTTCTGACTAGCCGTGTGCTGGGAAAAATTGCGTTGACCGGCGGCTATGATGTAAAACTGTCCGAAGTGCATGGTATGGCACAGCGGGGCGGAAGTGTTGTTACATATGTGCGTTATGGCGATTCTGTTGCAGAACCGATCGTAGAAGAAGGACAGGCAGATATTCTGATTGCTTTCGAACGCCTGGAGGCGCTGCGGTATGCACACTTCCTGAAACCGACCGGGGCAATCATTGTGAATGACACACGGATTGATCCTATGTCTGTCGTGATTGGTGCAGCAGAATATCCAGAACACATTCTGGAGAATCTGCAAAAGAAATATAAGGTGCTGGCTGTGGATGCTACCGCAGAGGCGTTAAAGCTGGGAAACCCGAGAGTTTTCAACACGATTATTCTCGGCGTTGCAGCACAGCATATGGATTTCTCTAAGGAAGAATGGTTACAGGTGATTGCAGATACTGTGCCACCAAAGACAATTGAGATCAACCAGAAGGCATTTTTGACCGGATATGAATACGGAAAAAACAACACAGATGAGAGACAGGAGTAACAGTTATGCCAATTACGGATCTATTAGAAGAAAATGCTCGAAAATTCGGCAGTGATGTTGCACTGGTCGAGGTGAATCCACAGGTACAGGAAACACGCCGTGTTCTTTGGAAAGACTATGATCTGATTCAGCCGACTTCATCATTTTGGTATCGCCGTGAGATCACCTGGCACGTTTTTGATGAAAAGGCAAATCGTTTTGCACAGCTGCTCATGAGCCGTGGCGTGAAAAAAGGCGACAAGGTGGCAATTCTGCTGATGAATTGCCTGGAATGGCTGCCGATTTACTTTGGCGTGCTGAAAACCGGTGCACTGGCAGTACCGATGAATTTCCGTTATAGTGCGGAAGAAATCGAATACTGTCTGGATCTGGCTGAGGCAGATGTACTTGTGTTCGGACCGGAGTTTATCGGAAGAATTGAAACAATTGCAGAGTCGATCAGCAAAAAACGCATCCTGTTTTATGTTGGCGGAGACTGCCCTTCTTTTGCAGAAGATTATGACAAGCTCACTTCGAACTGCGCCAGTATTTCACCGGGAGTCCCGTTGACAGACGAAGATGATGCAGCTATCTATTTCTCTTCCGGCACAACCGGATTCCCGAAGGCGATTCTGCATAATCACGAAAGTTTGATGCACGCCTGCAAAGTAGAACAGAACCATCACCATCAGACAAAAGACGATGTATTTCTCTGCATTCCGCCACTGTATCACACAGGTGCAAAAATGCACTGGTTTGGCAGCTTGCTGACTGGCGGCAGAGCAGTGCTTTTGAAGGGCGTTAACCCGGAAACCATTCTGGAGACGATATCCAGAGAAAAATGCACAATTGTATGGTTGCTTGTGCCGTGGGCGCTGGATATTCTGGAGGCGCTTGACAATGGTTCAGTTCACTTGGAAAACTATGAACTTTCACAATGGCGCTTGATGCACATTGGCGCACAGCCTGTGCCGCAGAGCTTGATTAAGCGCTGGAAAGAATATTTCCCGAATCATATGTATGATACCAACTATGGCTTGAGTGAATCCATCGGACCGGGCTGCGTACATCTGGGTCTGGAAAACATCCACAAGGTCGGTGCAATTGGCGTTCCAGGATACGGCTGGGAAGTAAAAATCATTGACGAACAAGGCAATCCTGTGCCGCAGGGAGAAGTCGGCGAACTGGCAGTAAAAGGTCCTGGTGTGATGAAGTGCTATTATAACAATCCGGAGGCGACTGCTGAGGTACTGCACGACGGATGGCTCTATACTGGTGATATGGCACGTCAGGATGAAGACGGATTTTATTTCCTGGTTGACCGGAAAAAAGACGTGGTTATCAGCGGCGGCGAAAATATTTATCCGGTTGAGATCGAAAACTTCATGAGCAAGTTCGACAAGATCAAGGACGTTGCTGTAATCGGTCTGCCGGATAAGCGGCTTGGAGAAATTGCTACAGCGATTGTAGAATTGAAACAAGGCGTAACGTGTACAGAGGCTGAGATCAACGAATTCTGTATGGGTATGCCACGTTATAAGCGCCCCAGAAAGATCATCTTCGCTCCTGTTCCACGAAATGCAACAGGAAAAATTGAAAAGCCAAAGCTTCGTAAAATGTATTGCGGTGATTATTTGATTGAAAAAGAAAATCAAGGCTAATGTTAATAACACTAAAATTATATAACGGTTTGAATTAATACGGCAAAAAGAGATACGGAGAAATGTTCCGTATCTCTTTTTGCTTTCTATGATCAAAAACTTGTACAAAAAGTTTTTTGTAACAGAAAATATTTTGTTGACTTTTGCCGCCTGCTGTGATATAATAAAATATGTACTGTAATCTGGTACATTTTAATTTGATGTGTTTTTGAAGTGTGAAATGAGGAGGACAAAATGCAATCTAAATTCCATAAAATCTTTACCGTTGGAACGACAGCGGTGATGCTGCTTTCCAGTATAGCTGTTTTCCCGGCTTTCGGGGTTTCAGCAGAAAATGTAATGACGGCAGATGATATCACGCAAAATATGACCATTGGCTGGAACATTGGTAATTCCCTGGATGCTACGGGATACGATTCATCCCAGGAAACCAGCTGGGGTAATCCGACAGTAACACGGGAATTGATTGATGCTGTGAAGGCGAAGGGCTTTAACACCATTCGAATTCCGACTACCTGGTATCCGAATGTTACGACAACAACGGACGAAAACGGCAAGCCTGTTTATACAATCAGTGAGCTGTGGCTGCAACGTGTGCAGGAAGTAGTGGATTACGCATACGAGCAGGATATGTATGTCATTCTGAATCTGCACCACGAGGAGTGGATCAATCGTTCCGACTTCCCCACTGCTTATGATGAAATGTCCGAACGGCTGAAACAGATGTGGTTACAGATTGCAGCGTATTTCAAGGACTATGACCAGCATCTGATTTTTGAGGGCATGAACGAGCCGAGACAGACTGGTGCATCCTACGAATGGCAGGGCAACGCAGAGTGTTATGAAGTAGTCAACAAGCTGGACAACGATTTCGTAGAGACAGTGCGTTCTGTGGAATCTCCGTATCAGAACACCCGTTTATTGATGATTCCGTCGTATGCGGCATCTGCCTATGCAAGTTCCTATTCTTCTTTGGATGTGCCGGATGACGACTATGTGGCAGTTTCGCTCCATGCGTACACGCCTTATGCGTTTGCTATGGGCGACGGCGACCACACTACATTCTCCAGCAATTATCAGAGTGATCTGGATACGCTGTTCTCTGACATTCGGTACTATTTCACGGATAAGGACATCCCTGTTGTTCTGGGCGAATTCAGTGCATCTAACTTTAACAACACTGCCGCAAGATGCGACTGGGCGACTTATTATTTGACATGGACAAAGAAACTGGGTATCCCCTGCGTGCTGTGGGACAACAACGCAATCACCAACTACTCCTCTGCATCTGAGACACACGGATATTTGGATCGCAGCAATAATACATGGTATGAGGCATCTGAGCCGGTTGTAGATGCAATGATGGCGGTAATGAATGATGACAGTGTTGTATGGGGCAGCGAGAGCCATCTGCCCACCTGGAAACACGCTGACATCAACAGCGGGGACATCATCTACGAAAATGCGGATGGATTGTCTTTGATCGCATCAGACGGCAACGGTGGAAACTGTACGCCTGGTCTGACCGTGACGCCGGAACAGTTGGGCGAAGATCGGGAAATTGCGATTCGTTACACCGGAAACTCTGCGCCGATTCTGGCGTTGTGCGATGAGAACTGGAAGAATTGGACAGAAATCAATGCGTATGACATTGACGAAGAGAACGGAATTGCGTACTATTCTCACGAGTCAATGGCGAAAGCCTGGGGTGATCTGAGTACAGCGGCGCACCTGTTTGCCCGTGCCAGTTCAGATATGACCATTTATCTGATTTCTTCGATTGCATCAGCAGAACTGGTAACAGACCCGGATGGACCGGACAAACCGGATCTGCATCTGCTGGGTGATGTCAATCTGGACGATGCAATTACAGTTGCGGATGTTGTTCTGCTGCAAAAGTATCTGCTGGGTGAAACGACTCTGACAAAGGATGCTTACAGCTGTGCAGATGTGGACATGGACGAAACCGTAAACGGCTTTGATTTAACCGGACTGCGTCAGATGTGTCTGGAAAATGCGTAATAATTTCACTTTACATTGACAACAAAAAGGCACTGTGCAGGAGCATGGTGCCTTTTTGTTTTGTTTCTTACGGTAGTTGACAAAGGCGCTGACTCCATGCTATAATGCCTTTGACGGGAGGAATGAATTATGAGAGAAATCTATCCACCCCATTATGCGGCATTTCACTGCATTGCCGGAGCCTGTCCGGACAGCTGCTGCAAGGAATGGGAAATCGTTGTGGATGCGGAGTCAGTGGAAAAATACCAGATGGTTTCCGGTGAATTGGGAAATCGTTTGCGTCAGGCAATGATAACAGATGCAGACGGAGATGTGATTTTTCAAGAACGTGAGAAACGCTGCCCTTTTTGGAATGCGCAGCAGCTCTGTGATATTCACGGAGGACTGGGTGAAGCGGCGCTGTGTGAAACTTGCAGACAATTCCCCAGAGTGACTCAGGACTACGGTGACTTCATCGAATATGACATCTCCCCTGCTTGTCCGGAGGCGGCACGGCTGTTGATGGAACTGACGCCGGAACAATGGCTGCTGTCAGAAAATGATTGTCCGGAAGTGACAGGCAGCTTTCCGGAGTATGACGGGAAAATCATGCAGCAGCGAAAAGACCAGCGCCGCATCTTGTTTGCCTGTTTGCAGGATACATCTGTTCCGGCATTGAAACAGATATCGCATTGCCTGGAGTTGGTGACACAATGGACGGATTTCTCGGAAGGTACCTCAGATGCAATTTGCACTGAAGATGATATTTTGTCATTTTTGAACGGCTGCGAAGTTCTGACAGAGGATTGGAAAATGATTTTGACCCGGGCAAGGGAAAATCCGGAAGTGTCATTATTTTACGATGCAGCATTGGATAAGGAAATACGCTTGTTTGGGATGGATATGCTGTATCGGTATTATCTTCGGACGGCATATTCGGATGATCCTTTTGCAATCCTATTGCCGGTGCAACTTGCCGCATTTGCAGTTTGTACTGTTTTAACTCTTACAGCACACATAAAAATACAGGATGAAGAACAGCGTCTGCGAATCTGGCAGCTTTTCGTCAAGGAAATCGAATATGACGGGGACAATCTGGAAGAACTGGAATGGCAGCTGGAAACCAATGCAGCTTTTTCGCCAGCGGCGCTTTGTGCATATTTTGAATCCGTTGGAGGTGCATAATGGTTTCCCTGTTTCTTCATGCTGTTTCTCACCTGTTGTCAAAACTTTCCTCTCGCCAATTTGAAAAATGGGAAAATCAATACATCGACAGAGAAAACGAAGAAAATTCTTATCGAAAATGCGTGAGAGTTTCTAAAGCTTTCGGTATTGTCGGCGGCATCTGGTTTATCTGTTTTGCGGCGTTTGGCATTCTCAGCATCGTTATCTGGGCTGACGGAATGACCGATTGGGATTCTTTCGCTTGCGGTATTCTGTTTCTGCTGATTAGCCTTTTCGGTGTTTTCTGCATACTGTTCAGACGCAATTACCGCATCTTTTATACGGATACATTTGTGGAAAAGCACGGCATTTTCGGGAAAAAGCAGGTCTACCGCTGGGCAGAACTTATTTCGGTTCAACAAAAAGGTGCTGTCTACACATTGACTTTTCCAAGCGGAAAACTCCGCATTGTTTCCGGCAAGGAGTTTGTTGGAAGTGATAAGCTTGTCGATTTTTTTGAAAAAGAAATATTTTTTTGAAAAAAGGACTTGACAGACATTTCATTCTATGCTATAATAAGAAACTGTGGCGGCTATGCCGCAGAAAATCAGAGATTCACAGGACTACTGTCGGCGCAATGGTCGATGGGCTGCTGTTGATACAAACAACAGATACAGGAGGTGAAACCCCATGAGAGAAGGCATTCATCCGAATTTTGAAAAGACCACCATCACTTGCCACTGCGGTAATGTAATGGAAACTATGTCCACCAAGAAGGACATCAAGGTCGAAATCTGCTCGAAGTGCCACCCGTTCTTCACTGGTAAACAGAAGCTGGTTGATACAGGCGGACGTGTAGATCGTTTCAAGAAGCGTTTCAATCTGGACTAATTTCCAGGCTGGTTTATTTTTTGAACACGACAATGGAAAAGGGACGGTATTTTGTTTACCGTCCTTTTTTGTCTACGTGGAGGTAGATGACATGATGGAATATCGTACCATTGCCGCACCGGTGTCGGCCTCATTTGTGGAGAAAAAATCGGAGTTCATCGCACAGCTTTTTCCGGCACGCACCCAGGAAGAGGCTGTGGAAGCAATTGAAGAAGTGCGCAAGCAGCATCGCCGTGCAAGACATAATGTCTATGCTTACCTGCTGCGTGACGGAAATGCCTCACGCTATTCTGATGACGGTGAGCCGCAGGGAACTGCCGGAATGCCGATCCTGGATGTGCTGCAAAAAAACGGGCTGACGGATGTCTGTTGTGTTGTGACAAGATATTTTGGCGGTGTTCTGCTCGGCGCAAACGGACTGGTTCGGGCGTATTCTCACAGCACAGCACTTGCGATCGAGGCGGCGCAGATCAAGATCATGATGCCGTGTTATCCGGTTTCGATTCAGACAGATTATGCACTGTACGGAAAGATTGCATATCACCTTCCCCAGGAAGATATTTTACAGCTGGATACGATATTTGAAGATCAGGTAGAACTGAAACTGCTGGTGCGTGACACGCTGTGGGACAAGCTGAAACAGGAATTGATTGATCTGACCAGCGGACAGGTGGAGATTGTTTCCGGCGGATTGCAGTATGCAGACTTTTCGAAAGCAAAAAGGCTGTAAGCTGCCTTTTCGAAAGAAAACGAAAAAAGAGGAGTTTTGCACACTCCTGCGTATATATAAATAGAAAGCTGTTTTGAACAGCTTTTCGCAGAATCATATAGCCGCCTTTCCTACGGAGGTGATATCTATGAGTATACGAGAACAATTAGAACAACAGGAATTGCAGTATCTTTCTCCGAATGCCTGCACGAACATCGGACACGCACACCGGATGCGTCCGGAAGAACCTTGTCCGTATCGCACAGCGTTTCAGCGGGATCGGGATCGGATTCTGCACTGCAACTCATTTCGCCGACTGAAAAGAAAAACACAGGTGTTCCTATCCCCTGCCGGCGATCATTATCGTACACGTCTTACGCATACGCTGGAGGTTGCACAGGTCGCACGTACCATTTCCCGTGCGCTGCGTCTAAATGAAGATCTGACAGAGGCAATTGCGCTGGGGCATGATCTGGGACACTCCCCTTTTGGACACAGCGGAGAGTCGATTCTCAACCGGATCTGTCCCCATGGATATCGTCATTATGAGCAGAGCCTTCGGGTAGTTGACTTGATTGAAAAACATGGAAAAGGGCTGAACTTGACAGATGAAGTGCGGAACGGCATTCTCTGTCATACCAATCGTGTGGCGGATACAAAAGAGGGCAATGTAGTTCGTGTGGCTGACCGCATTGCGTATATCAATCATGATATCGAGGATGCGATTCGAGCTGGGATCTTGCAGAAAGAAGAACTGCCGCAGGATGTGGTGGAGATTCTGGGAGATACCAAAACAAAGCGGATTACAAAGCTGGTTGGTGCAGTAGTGGAACATGGTTCTGATACGATTGGAATGGCACCGGAAATACAGGCGGCGCACGACAAACTGCACGCCTTTATGTTTGAAAAGGTGTATTATAATCCGATTGCCAAGCAGGAGGAAAACAAGGCGAAATTGCTGTTGGAAACGCTGTATACGTATTTTATTTCCCATGTTTCCCTTTTGCCGGCGGAATATCTCTCTATTGCAGAAAAAGAAGATGCACACCGTGCTGTGTGTGATTACATTTCCGGTATGAGTGACGGCTATGCAGTGGACTTGTACCAGGAGCTATTTATCCCGAAGGGCTGGAAATAAGGCGGTGATACAGATATGACATACAGTGACGATTTTCTGGAACAGCTGCGTGCAGCCTGTCCCATGGAGACGATTGCAGGAAATTATGTCAATTTGATTCGCCGTGGGCGGCATTATGTGTGCAACTGTCCGTTCCATTCTGAAAAGTCGCCGTCTTGTACCATATTTCCGGATACACAAAGTTTTTACTGCTTTGGCTGCGGCGCAGGCGGCGATGTGATTACCTGGGTTCGCCGTATGGAAAATCTGGAATTCACTGATGCGGTAAAACAGCTTGCTGAAAAAAGCGGACTGCAAGTGCCGAATGACCGGGAGGCAGATCGGCGTGCGCAGCTGCGTACACGAATCTTTGCGATCAATCGGGAAACGGCGAATTTTTATTTCCGCAATCTGATTGCCGGAAATGATAAGCGTGGACTGCAATATTTTGTTTCCCGGCAGCTGAAACCGGAGACCATTAAAAAATATGGATTGGGATATGCGCCGGACAGTTGGAATACACTCACCGATCACCTTTTGAAAAAGGGATTTACAGAGGAAGAGCTACTGGCTGCAAATGTTGCCCATCGTTCCGGAAAAGGCAATTTGTATGATGCCTTTCGTGGCAGAGTGATGTTCCCGATCGTGGACACCCGTGGTGCTGTGATCGGATTCGGCGGCAGAGTCTTGGATGACAGTCAGCCAAAGTATCTGAATACGGCAAAAACGCCGGTGTTTGATAAGGGACGAAATTTATTTTCACTTAATTTTGCAAAGGACAGTTCTTCCACGCATATGATTCTTGCGGAAGGTTACATGGATGTAATTGCCATCAATCAAGCCGGATTTTCCAATGTGGTTGCGACTCTGGGTACAGCGATCACACCGGAACAGGCGAGAAAACTGACGCAGTATGCAAAGGAAATGATTATTGCATACGATAGCGATGGTCCGGGTCAGCAAGCAACGCAGAAAGCAATCAATCGTTTCAGTGAAGTGGGAATGCCGTCACGAATCCTGCATATGACTGGTGCAAAGGATCCGGATGAATTTATCAAAAAGTATGGCTCTGAACGGTTTCGGCTTTTGCTGGAACAAGCCGGCGATGCAATCAATTTTCGTCTGGATCGATGCGAAAATGGTTTGGATACCAATACGGAATCCGGAAAAGTACAGCTGCTCAAACGAGTGGTTTCTGTGTTGGCAGAAATCCAGAATCCGCTGGAACGTGAAGTGTACTTGTCCAGGACTGCAAACAAGTGGGAAATTTCGGCGGAAGTTCTGCATCAGCAGGTAGATCGTACCATTCGCAGTAAAAGGCGGTTGGAGGCGACGAAAGAGTGGAAAGATATTATAGAGCATACGGTTCGTCCGGAACCGCAGCAGCCTCAGTCCGGAAACCATTTACGGGAACGAAAAGCAGAGGAACGCATTTTGTTCTACATTCTTTCCAAACCGGAAGAATCTGCGTGGATCGTGGATGAAATAAAGCCGGAGCAGTTTTCGTCAGCACTCTTTCAGCAGGTACTGAATGCGTTTCAGGAAAGTGTTCGGCAGCAAACAAGCTTTTCGCTGTCATCCATGGGAGATGTTTTGTCCGAGGGCGAGATGGGAAAGCTTAGCGGCATTGCAGCACGAAACCAGGAAGTGCCGGTAACAAAGGAAGAGGTGCAGGATTGTATCCGGGCGCTGCATCCGGGCGTGCCGGAGACAGTCGAAACAAATGATGATCTGCTGAAATTGATTCAGAAAAAGCAGCACCCCAATGGGTGAAAATAGGAGGAACAATACTATGGAACAGAAAAAAATGACAATTGATGCACTGATGGAACAGGGCAAAGCCAACGGAAAACTGACAACCAAAGAAATTACCGATGTATTGGATGAACTGGATTTTGACACCGATCAGCTTGCCTCTATTATCAATAGCTGCGAACAACTGAACATTGAGATCGTAGATGATACTGCAACAGATGAAACGCTGAATGACAACGATCTGAATATGACAGATGATCTGGAAATGACACTTTCCACAGAGGGCATCGCCATTGATGACCCGGTCAAGATCTATCTGAAAGAAATTGGTCGTGTGCCGCTGCTTTCTCCGGATGAAGAAACGGAATTGGCAAAGCGGATGGCAGAGGGTGACAGCTATGCGAAAAAGCGTCTGTCTGAGGCGAACCTGCGACTGGTTGTCAGCATTGCAAAGAAATATGTGGGCAGAGGAATGCAGTTCCTGGATCTGATCCAGGAGGGTAATCTGGGTCTGCTGAAAGCAGTAGAGAAATTTGACTACACCAAGGGCTTTAAGTTCTCTACTTATGCAACATGGTGGATTCGTCAGGCAATCACCCGTGCAATTGCTGACCAGGCAAGAACCATTCGTATTCCGGTGCATATGGTGGAGACGATCACCAAGGTTAAGAAAGTTTCCAGTCAGCTGCTGCATGAGACTGGACATGATCCTTCCGCAGAAGAAATTGCAGAAAAGCTGGAAATGCCGGCAGAACGTGTTCGAGAGATCATGCGCATTGCACAGGATCCGGTATCTTTGGAGACACCGATCGGTGAAGAGGAGGACAGCCACCTGGGTGACTTTATCCCGGACGATGACGCACCTGCTCCGGCAGACGCAGCCTCTTTGATGCTGCTGAAGGAGCAGTTGAACGAAGTGCTTTCCACGCTGACAGACCGTGAGGCAAAGGTACTGCGTCTCCGTTTTGGTCTGGAGGACGGTCGTTCCCGCACGCTGGAAGAAGTGGGCAAGGAATTTGATGTTACCCGTGAGAGAATTCGTCAGATCGAGGCAAAAGCACTCCGTAAACTGCGTCACCCCAGCCGCAGCAAGAAGGTCAAGGATTTTTTGGACTAAGGGAACGCTGAATAAAGCTCGCTTGTCTGATCTACGTGCAGATTTTCTCTTGGAGGAAATTCGTTATGAGCATGAGAGAAGCTTTTGACATCTTTTTCGAAAACAACAACAAGTCGTGGAGACGTACTTGGGGAACTCTCCCAAGGGTTCCTAGATGTGATAAATACAGACAAAGTTCGCTTATCGTTGCAGAAAATGATAAGTTTGACGAATTGGAATGGCTGCCCAAATTGCAGGAAAAAAGGATTGACTTCAATTCGCTGGAAGAAGATCTGGAATTTAGAATTCACCCACAAATTAAAGACTTTTTGAGCACTTATTGGTTCATGCCGTTAGAAGGTAAAACAGATAAAATAGATCATCTTGTGTTACATGAGCTTTTGCCTCAATCACAATATGAACTTTTGAAAATAACAAAATGTTATTTTAACAAAAAAGAGTATCATTATCGGAATGATGGGAATTACTTTTTGATAGGCGATTTCTGTTGTATAGATGGTAATGACAGTTATATGGTGCATATCAATAATGATACAGGCGAGGTTTTTGCAGTTCAGAATTTTGATAAGATTTCAATTAAAATAGCAAATTCGATTGAAGAACTTCTTGGAGAAATGAAAGGCGTATGGGATATGTGAGTAATGTGTAACTATCAATGTAAATATAATTCCTGCTGCACGCCGATTTCGCCTTGCAGCGTATAAGTGACTGTATATTCAACGCCGCTCTCAGTTTCGAGGGCGGTTGTTTTTTTGTCCAGGATTTCTACCTGGGACAAAAAGTTGTCTTCATATCGCTGTATCTGTTCTTCTGCATTTTGTGCTGCCTCGGCTGGCGTTAAAATAAAAGTACGGGTGCGGTATTCGTGAAATGTTTCCTGGTATATGCCGATGGGAAGTTCTTTCCCGAACAGAGAAAACCAATGATAACCGGAAGTGCGGATGTAGTCATCAAATGGTGGTTCTGTACTTCCCAACGGGATGTGCCAGGTGAACAAATCCAGGTACTGGTGCGCCGTTGTTTCGCCGGTAGGTCTGCGCAGTGTCTGCTCATATGTACAGGTGAATTTTTCTGTTTGTTTGTACTGCCCGATGATGCTGCCCATAGCGTGTTTGATTCCAGTGTGTTCGGTTTCATCTGTGTAAAGACCGCTGACCAGCAAGTCCCCTTTTTGTACCGGATCGCCTACGATTTTCATGAGCTGTCCACGATAAATCGAAACAGAAACAATTTGACCATCCTGGGATGCGATGATGTTCGAGGGTTTTCGTGTGTTCTGCATTTCTGGTTCTGGCGTGCGTTCCATCACTTCTACAACCAGACGATTTCCGGTGTGGCGCATTCCGACCCATGCAAGTTCGTCCATCGTGGAACGAAGGGTATGTTCACAGTGCGCAAAGTCGATTCCAGGAATCCAACTCCCCCGCTGCACACCGCAGTCCTCCAGGACGGCTTTGATTTCCGGAATGGATGCTGTTTCTTCTCCGGTTACATCAATTTCCATGACGATATTGGAACAATAAAAGATCAAGGCGGCTGAAAAAAGAATACCCAATGGGATGCCAAAACGAAAACGATATTGATGCAAAAACTGCTGGAGTGTTTTTCGGGGCGTTAATGTCAGCTGAACATGATATGTTTGCGCCAACTGTTCTACTGCTTTTCGATGCTTGGCATAGAACCGAAATTGATAGATATTTTCCTCACAGCGCTGTTTTTTGCAGCATATGCCGGCAGCGTGCATGGCGTTTACAAATGCGTACAGTCTGCCGCCGGCAGCAGCAGCGTGATATTCACTCCGCAGATGCTGTTCCATGGCGCACCCCCTTTGGTGTAAGTGTGATAGATTGGATTTGTCCATGAATCACTAGGCTTTCCGGAGAACGGCTGTCAGCCTGCAAATCACTTCCCCAGATTTCCAATACCAGTTCGGCGGTTTGTACAACAATTCGAATATCGTTGTATTCCAGGATGCGGCGGCAGTTTTCCAGATAGATCTCTCGGTTTCCGGTCAGCTGCAAATATGTTTCGAACTGCAGCACTCGCCGGCCTGCATCTATGAGCCGTTTTCCCATGACGATCACCTCGCAAAAGCATATGCGGAGAAAAAGCATATTATGTGCTGTCAGCGTCATAGCATGGAATCGGGAGGTGCTGTTTATGCCCCATGTTTTTCAGAAACAATATTTTTGGATACCTGTACTTGTCTGTGCAATATGCTTTTGCGTATGTTTTGCAGAACAAATTCAGATGGAAATGCGGTCAGCTTTGACACGTTGTTTGACAACGATCATTCCCTCTCTGTATGCCATGATGATTCTTTCGCAGATGCTTTTGGAAAGCGGCGTATGGCGCCTTCTGGCGAAACCGTTTCGATGGTTCGGAGAAAAATGCCTTGGGATTGCAGAGCCGTACTTTGCCGTTTTTCTTCTCAGTCAGTTCGCCGGATATCCGGTTGGCGCCGGAATGCTTTGCACGCTAGTAAAACAGCACTGCATAACTAAAAAGGATGGCGAAAAGCTGTTATGTGTATGCTACGGCGGCGGACCTGCTTTTTTGTTGGGATTGTTGGGAAATGTCCCCTGCCGCTCCGCAATCTTTTGGCTGATATTTTCTGCAAATATTCTATCGAATACAGTCCTCTGTACCTTACTGTTTCGTTTTCATCCTCTGAAAAATGATGTATCAGAAAGAAAGGCTATAACGCCGGTTTCAGCAGAAATGCTGGTGGACTGCACTTCGGGTGCAGGAAAGCTGCTCTTGAAGTTGTGCGGTGTGATACTCTGCTTTTCTGCATGGATTGGGATGGCGGACGCAGCCGGATTATTCCGTATTTGTCGTGAGTGGACAATGAAGATTGAACTTCCCTTTTCTGGCTCTGATTTGCTGCGATGTGTTTTAGAAATTTCCAATTGTGCTGCGTTATCAATGCCAATGCGCTGGAGAGTTCCAGTTTTGGCGGCGCTGCTTTCCTTTGGCGGTATTTGTGTCATTTTACAGATTCGGGCTGTGGTTGGAACAAGTTTATCCATGAAGCTGTTTATCACGGTCAGATTGCTGTGCGGATTGCTTTCCGGCGGAATTTGTGCGGTTGGACTGTACTTTCTGCCAATTCCAATAACAGAGACGGTGGTTTCTGTTTCTGCCGTTCCGCAGGTATCCGGGAATTCAATCGTTCCGTCTGTTTTGCTTTTATGTATGATGCTGTTTGTTTTTCGGGAGGAATCTTTTCTTCATAATCACAAAAAAATTCGTGAAATTGCTTGACTTTTTGGATAGAACATACTATAATATAAGAGTATAAATATGCTTTTTTTGAAAAGCATATTTATAGCTGCTGTCACGGCGCAAAGGAAACAGCAGCTGCATTCATTCAGACATTATTTTGGAAAGGGGATAATTTATCCATGACAATACGTAAAAAACTTGCTGCACTTGCTGTTTCCGGCATGATGATGGCAACTTGTCTCTCTGCCAGCATTCCGGCGATTCAGACGAGTCTGACAGCTGCCGCAGCGGATGATAACAACGATGACTGGCTGCACGCAGAGGGCAGCAAATTGTATGATTCTCAGGGAAATCAAGTGTGGCTGACCGGTGCAAACTGGTTTGGTATGAACTGTACAGAGAATTTCCCGCATGGTCTTTGGAGTGCAGATGTGGATGAACTGCTCTCTTCTGTTGCAGATCACGGCATCAATATCATTCGTTTTCCGGTATCGACAGAACTGTTGCTTTCCTGGAAAAACGGCAATCCGCTGACGCCGGTAGGACTGAACGCCGCAAACGGAAAGGACTACTCCTTTAACCCAGATTTTTGCGATGCAAACGGAAATACAATGGACAGCGAAGGTATCTTCGATGTGATTCTGAAGAAGATGAAGAAGTACGGCATCAAGGCACTGATCGACGTTCACAGCCCGGCATCCCACAATTCCGGACACAACTATAATTTGTGGTTTTATCAGGATGGCGCAGCTGATGCAGATAATATGGCTGTTGGATTTTACAGCAAAGAAAAAATTACTTACGATGATTGGATTGAGTCCACTGCATGGCTGGCAGAAAAGTACAAGAATGATGATACAGTAATTGCCTACGATTTGAAAAACGAACCGCATGGCAAACGTGGATACAGTGGTTCCAGCTGCCCGACAGATATGGCAAAATGGGACGATTCCACCGATCAGAACAACTGGGCATACGCCGCTACAGAATGCGGCAATGCAATTCTGGACAAGAACCCCAATGCTTTGATTTTGATTGAAGGCGTAGAGCAGTATCCGAAAACGGATAAGGGTTACACCTATGATACAGCAGATATCTGGCAGGCTCCGGCAGATCAGTCACCTTGGTACGGCGCATGGTGGGGTGGCAATCTACGTGGTGTAAAGGATTATCCGATCGACTTCGGTTCCGCAGACCGCAACAGCCAGATTGTGTATTCTCCGCATGACTACGGTCCGTCTGTATACAACCAGACGTGGTTTGACAAGGACTTTACCACCCAGACACTGCTGGATGATTACTGGTATGACACGTGGGCATACATCAACGATCAAGACATCGCTCCCCTGCTGATCGGCGAATGGGGCGGTCACATGGACGGCGGCAAGAACCAGAAGTGGATGACCCTGTTGCGTGACTATATGATTGACAATCACATCAACCATACATTCTGGTGTTTGAATCCAAACTCTGGCGATACCGGCGGACTGCTGGACAGCAGCTTCAAAGTTTGGGATGATGACAAGTACAATCTGTTTGAACCGTCTCTGTGGCAGACACAGGAATCCGGAAAGTATATCAGCCTGGATCACCAGACGCCTCTTGGTGTAAATGGAACTGGTATCTCCCTGTCTGAGTATTACAGTAAGTATGCAGACAGCGAAGGCAGCAATATTAACGGCGGCACAAAGGGCAATACACCCGGCGGTACAAAACCGGTACAGACTGGAACAACAGAAACCGGAACAACCACAGAAACGAAACCGGATACCGTAGTCGGCGACATCACTAAGGATGGCAAGGTAGATGCTAGCGATCTGGTGATCCTGCTCCAGTATCTGTGCGGCAATACTGTGGACAGCAAGGGCAAGGACTTCAAGGCAGGTGATGTGAATGGCGATGGTGTATTGAACGGTATGGATCTGGCACTGTATCGCCAGGTATTGTCAAAGGCAATCAGCGGATTTCCGGAATAAGGCGGTGGTCAGATGAAACGGGATGACTATTTGTCCTGGGATGAATATTTCATGGGCATTGCTTTGTTATCAGCACAGCGCAGCAAGGACAGCAACACACAGGTTGGAGCCTGCATTGTGAACCAGGAGCATAAGATCGTGTCTGTTGGGTATAATGGGATGCCGACGGGCTGCAATGATGATGATATGCCCTGGGAACGGGAAGGCGATTTTCTCAACACCAAATACCCCTTTGTATGCCATGCGGAACTCAATGCGATTCTGAACCGCAGCGCAGGCAGCTTACAGGGATGCAGCTTGTATGTGACATTGTTCCCCTGCAACGAATGCGCAAAGGCAATTATTCAAAGCGGGATTCGGGAAATCATCTATTACGACAACAAATATGCTGACACGGATGCTACAAAAGCATCCCAGCGTATGTTTTTACTTACTGGTGTCACCTGCCGTCCGTATCATCATACAGAACGGGAAATGACGCTGCGGTTTTAAGATGTACACAATTGAATCCAATAGAAAAGGTACGCTCTCAGATAGAATGAGAGTGTGCCTTTTTCTGTTGTTTCAACACCTGGTTTTGTGAAATATGCCTATTTTCAAAAAAAACAGCTTTTTTTCAATTTCCCTTTGTGTTTTTCTGCAAAATATGCTATAATAAAATAGGTGAGTTATGCAAACCGTGTAAGAATCTGCCGACAAGTTTCATACAGGTGGATTCCAATGAATATAACTTGAATATTATTTCCGAAAGGATGAGGCATTTTATGCGAATTCGCTGTAAGCCTTGGGCAAAGCCGGAACTGGAGGCTTGTCCGTTTTATATTTCTGATCCAAAAGCCTGCAAAGGAATGTGGCAGGCACAATTTCCGAAACAGCAGCCGCTCCGTCTGGAGCTGGGCTGCGGCAAGGGCGGCTTTATTTCACAGGAGGCTCTCGCAAATCCGGACTATAACTACATTGCAGTTGACATAAAAAACGAAATGCTGGTTCTGGCAAAACGAAAGCTGGAGGCTGCCTATGCGGCGCAGCAGATGCCGCTGGATAATGTGCGTGTTATGATCGACAATATCATGTATCTTCGGGAATGTTTTGCAAAAGAGGACCGAATCGACCGTATCTATATCAATTTCTGTAACCCCTGGCCTCGTGGGAAACACAAAAAACGTCGTCTGACACATCCCCGGCAGCTGGTACAGTATCGGATGCTGCTGGATGGTGATATCTGGTTTAAGACAGATGATGACGAATTGTTTGAAGAATCGCTGGAATATTTCCCGGAGGCAGGCTTTCGCATCACGACTATGACCAGAGATCTGCACAGCGAACCGGAACTGCGGTATTTCGAAACAGAACACGAGCAGATGTTTGATGAAATGGGGAAAAAGATCAAGTTTTTGATTGCAGAGCCGGATCCTGCGGTTTCAGAAGAATCTTTACAGGAATTATTGCAGTACAGCGAAAAATATAGTGAAAGGAAACGAGACAATGGACTTTTCCATGAAGAATAACAAGATCGTCAATCATTATTTTACGAATTTGAAGGAACGTTCTACAATTACGCCGATGGAAGTGATTGCTGACGGCACACAGGCGAACGAAAACCCAGCCGCTTGTTATCGTGGAATGGGCTGTGTCAGCGGTAATAACTCCTCACGGCTTTTGCTGGACTATAAAGTAGAGCATCCCCACGCATATGAAGAGATCATGCGGCTGTTGTTTCAGAAAGACTATGGTGCAGGTTTGACGCATATTAAGCTGGAACTTGGTGCGGATATCAATTCCTCCTCCGGAACAGAACCCTGCACCAAGCGTTCGCTCAATGAACCAGCCGATGTCACACGTGGTGCAGGGTTTCAGTTCGCTGCGGATGCGAAAGCGATCAACCCGGATATTACGGTGGATTTTCTGCGCTGGGGTGAGCCGAAGTGGGTCACAGATGCGTTTGCGATCAGCCAGGAACACGGACTGAATGCACGGTATCGCTGGTATAAGGAAACGCTGGATGCTGCATATGCTGTATACGGATTGAAATTTGACTATATCAGTGCTGACCAGAATGAGACAGATACGCCGGATGAGGCGTGGATTTTGTATCTGCGGTATCGGTTGGACAATGAAAAAAATGCGCCGTATGATTACAGCAAGATCAAGATCATTGCATCAGATGAGGTTGGAACGAGAAATATTGCAGAGCAGATGGTGGACAACAGTCAGTTGCGCAATGCGGTGGATGTCATTGGTCTGCATTATACCACGTTTGGAGACTCTTACACCAACCTGCTGAACGAGGCGTATGGCAAGGAAATTTGGTACAGTGAAGGAATTGCGCCGTGCAATGTACCAGAACTGACAGTCCAGGCGGATGAATCTGGTCTGGTGGGAAAAAATGGCCCTATCGACGTGGCAAATCGTATCATCAACAGCTATTACAATGGAAAGATGGTAATGTACGAGTTCCAGCCGGCAGTGGCATCTTATTATGATGGCTCCTGCTATGCACCGAAACAACTGATTCGGGCGTGGAATCCGTGGTCCGGTCACTATGCAATGGACATTGGATTCTGGATGGCAATGCACTTCAGCCGGTTTGCGCAAAAGGGCTGGATGTATGTAAACGGTGCTTGTTATGGTGACGGTGACGAAGATCATGCAATTGCCAACACGACCCATAACTTTATGACGCTCACTTCGCCGGACCGCAGCGAGATGTCCATGTTCTTTACCAATGAAAGCGACGAAGTTCGTATCTATAACGTTCAGATCAAGGATATGACATTCGAACCGACTATGTTCTCCAGCGTGATTACGAAGGGCCCGTCCGGACGGCAGGCTTACGATGCCAACTGGTTTAAGAATGGGAAAAAGATCCGACCCGTTCGGAATCACCGGGACACCTTTATCATTAAAGTGCCGCCTCGTTCAATTATGACGGTTACCACACTGGACACAAGCTGGGTGGATGGTGTCAATACATTCCCGGCAGTACAGCCGCCGATGGCGTCCAGACTATCGCTCCCCTATCATGACGACCTGGATTACAGCAAGGAAGAAATTGCAGTTCGTGGGTGTGCTCCCCGGTATATGACCGATCAAGGCGGTGCGTTCGAGCTGGTGGAGGCAGAGGACGGATATGCGATCTGTCAGAAGATCACGCCGCAGATCATGCCAACAAACTGGCGGTTCCGTGGCACGCCGCTGCCGCTCACCTGTTTTGGCGACGACAAATGGCGCAGTTACAGTGCTGAGGCAGAAGTAAAGCTTGCAAATATGGAAGAGCACAATTTCGCCGGCATTGGCATTCGCTATAATTCGGCGGTTACCTGTGAGTTTACTTCTATGTGCGGTTATACCGGCAGAATTTACGGAGACGGCAGTTGGAAACTGATGGACATGGAAAATGTGGCGGCAGAGGGAATCCTCCAGCACATTGATCCTACAGTGTGGAACAAGCTGAAACTGATGGTCCTGGGAAATGCAGTATTTTTCTTTATCAACGGCAATTTCCTGACCAAGTATACACCGCAGTGTATGATTAACAGCGGTCGTGTTAGCCTGTGCAGCGATTTTGCATGGAATATGTTCCGCAATATTCATATTGATCCGGTCGCTGTGCAGCCGCTGTATGTCCGCAGAGTGGACTGTTTTGGCGATGGTATTCTGTACAATGAAAACTGGGATATCCATGCCATGGAAAGCTATCAATTCTTTAACCGCACTTCCATGGAGGCAAAAACAGGCGCTGAGTTCTCCTGTACCTTTGACGGAACAGGAATTGCTATTGTCGGTACGGCACAGAATGCAGAGTTTACAGTGTTGGTCGATGGTCATACCATGTATGAAAACTTTTTTGTTGCGGATTGTCTGCCGAGACAGGCGTGTCTGGTGATTGACCAGCTGCCAGAGGGCAAGCACAGTATGCGTGTCTTTGTCACCAGCGGTCAATTTAAGCTGGATGTTCTGGAAATCCCGGAGGCATATCCACGCATGACAGATACCCTGCTGATTCCGTCAAATGTTCGTTCTGCCGCTGCCGCTGAGATCCGACAGCAGAGCGCAGTTCGGGAGCGGCAGCGTGAGGATGCTTTCATGGATGCAGATGCAATGCTGTGGCATCTGGAACATCCGTTTACTGAACCGCCAAAGAAACAGGATGTTCCGGCAGCAGATGAGGACGCTGTTTCTTCGGAAGTGGCGGAGACTTCGACAGACGTGTCGGTTTCTGATTCGGATGAAAATACAAGTGAGACGACAAGTGATACAACGGATAATGATGTTCTTGTTGAAACAACGGATGACAGTGTAACAGCAACAGAGATGGAATCAGAACAAACAGAACCGGTTTCAGAGGAGCAGGAAATCACTGCACCGGAGGAAACGGTGAGTGCGGCGCAAGAAGTTGAACAGCCGGTCTTTGACGAGGAAACCAGCCAGTCTATGGCGGAAATTGATGCGATTTTCAATCCTGCACCGGAAACAGAAAGTTCTCGTAAGGAAGCGGATGTGGAAATGGAAATGACTGCGGATCAAATTGAGCGTATTCTGAATCCGGACGGAGCAAAAAAGTATGCTGACGATTCTGCTGAATCCGAACAGATCTGAACCGCTGTATCAACAGATCTGCGCAGCAATTCGGGAAGAAATCGCAAGCGGCGCTCTTCAGCCGAATGAAAAGCTGCCGTCCAGGCGAACGCTTTCGGCGCATTTGCAGACCAGCATTGTCACTGTGCAGACTGCATATGAACAGCTGGCGGCAGAGGGATATCTGTATTCCCGTTCCCGTGCCGGATATTATGTAGACCCGGACGCACCGCTTTTGGCACATATGCCAAAGGAACGAGTGCTTTCTGAGGTACAGCCGGTACAGGCAGTGCCGGAGGATCAGATCGTATTTTCTACCAGCGGCGTTGACCTGGAGCAGTTTCCCTTTTCCACCTGGGCAAAATTGTCCAGGCAGGTACTTTCTACAAAGCAGGAAACGCTGCTGCAATCACCGCCGGCAATGGGTTTATATGAACTGCGTGCGGCGATTGCTGCGCATTTGCGGGCGTTTCGGGATATTCACGCTGCGCCGGAACAGATCTTGGTTGGCGCCGGGACGGAATATCTTTTGGGGATTCTGGTGCAGCTGCTTGGTGCATCCAGGCGCTATGCAGTGGAAGAGCCGGGATACTTCAAAGGAAAGCGTATTCTGCGCAGCAACGGCGCATCGGTTATTGATATTCTGATGGACAAAAACGGATTGGATATTGCGGCGCTGCGGCGTTCAGGTGCAACAGTTGCGCATGTGACACCGTCGCATCAGTTCCCTACCGGAATCATTATGCCAGTGCGGCGGCGTGCGGAATTGCTGGAGTGGGTCAACGCCGGGAATACCCGGTTTTTGATCGAGGACGATTATGACAGCGAACTGCGCTTTCAAGGAAAACCGTTGCCGTCTTTGTACAGCATGGATACTGGCGACCGGGTCATATATATGAACACGTTTGCCAGGACGCTTGCTCCGTCACTGCGAATCGGATATGTCGTTCTACCGCCGGCACTGGCAGAACAGTTTCAGAGAGACTTTTCCTTTTACTCTTCCAGTGTGCCGAGCTTTGAACAATATACGCTAGTTCACTTTTTGCAGGACGGCTATTTTGAGCGGCATCTAAACCGCATGAAGAAAACATACCGGCAGCGGCAAAAGATGCTCACCGCAATGTTACAGGCGCATCCATTGGGACAGTATCTTTCAATACAAGGAGAAGAGGCAGGGCTGCACTTGTTGTTGGAAGTGCATCTTCCCTGTACAGAACAGGAACTGGTGGCCGCAGCGAATCAAGCGCACGTGACAGTTTACGGGTTATCCGCATACTATGAGACACCGCAGAATCCATCGGCGTTTCCGCAGATCGTGCTGGGGTACGCCTGCCTTTCCCCAGAGGAATTGCAGCAGGGTACGGAGCGGCTGTTGAATAGCTGGATGCAGTTTCTATCATAATAAATAGAAGAGCGCACATCTTTTTAGAAGATGTGCGCTTTTTGCGTTATGCAGCTGTTGGGTTGGGTTTGGGAAATGCTTTTCGCAGGACAATCACAAACGAGATCAGCATGATGATTGAAGTAATGACCCAGGTCGTCGGAAAGACCAGATACATACTTTTCAGTGTGTTGAAGTAAGAGAATATGGTAAACCGCCATATGATGCGAATGACGCAGATGCCCAGAATCATTTCGACAGCCGGCAAAGCGGAATATCCGAGGCCACGCATGGTACACGCCGGAATTTCATAAACAGAACACAAGATCTGTAAGCTTAATACAACTAGGATTCGTTCGCAGGAAAAGCGGATTTCTTCTGGAGAAGAGGAGAAAATACCGGACGCCTGGCTGCGGAATATAACAATTGGATAGATAATCAAGCTGGAAAACAGAAGTGCCATGCCGAGGCTGATCCAGAAGATTTTCCGGCAGCGCTGGGTCTTTTTGGCGGCATAGTTTTGACTGGTAAATGTTGTTGCTGCCTGTCCAAATGCTGTGTTGACATAGTAGGCAATATACTCGAAGTTCATGGAGATTGCTGAACCAGCAGCGGCAGAACTGCCGAATGTGTTGATGGCAGACTGTACAAAAATGTTGGCAACGCAGAACACAGCGCTTTGTATTGCCGCCGGAATGCCGATGCGCAGAATGCTGCTCAGGTATTTCCACTCGATACGGCATTTCCGCAGAGACAGGCGAAATTCATCCGGTTCCCGACACAGCCAGAATACGACAAAGAATGCACTTACGGCAGTAGAGATATCTGTAGCGAGTGCTACTCCGATCACACTAAGTTTGCACACAACCACAAAGAACAGGTTTAGTAATACATTTATAATGCCGGATAAAATCAGGGCAGCAAGCGGTCTTTTGCTGTCCCCTTTGGAGCGCAGTATCGCCGAGCCGAAATTATAAACAGAGAGAAAGGGTACGCCCAGGAAGTATACTTTTAAGTAGTTGGTTGCCGATGTCATGATATCCTCTGGCGTGTGGATCAGTGCCAGCAGCGGACGGGCAGTGAACTGACCGAGAATGGTAAACAGAATTCCGAAGACGACAGAGAAAGCCATTGCAGTATGAACTGCGCCGGAAATGCGGTGGCGCTCCCCTGCGCCGATGAATTTGGCAATCAAGACATTTGCACCGACAGCGATGCCGACGCAAATACCGACGATCAGTGCGACAATTTCTCCGTTTGTACCAACGGCAGCGAGTGCATCGGCATTTCCGAATTGTCCGGCAACGGCAGTGTCAGCAGAATTGAAAAGCTGCTGCAAAATGCTGCTGGCTGCAATGGGCAGTGCGAACAACAGTATTTTTTTGATGAGAGAACCGTGCAGCATATCCAGGCTGTGACGGGCTGTTTTTGTATCCATGGTGTGTTTATGCTCCTTTTCCAGAACCTATATTGATAAAAAGTGTGTGTATGAGCGCAGATTCTCATATGACTACGCTCTAGTATAGCACATTCACAAAAATTTGAAAAGCGAATGTTTTGAATAATTTATATGCAAAAATCAGATGCAAAAAGCAAAAAGAATGATAGAATCATTCGGTTGCAATTTTTCAAATCTCGTGGTATAATGGATAAGAATGAGAAAATCAAGAACAGGTCGGCGAGGCAGTGGATGTGTTCTGGAGGAGTTATGGTATGATATTATTGTCTGCACAGAATTTAGAAAAAACATATATGGAACGAAAGGTACTGGATGATGTTTCGTTTTTCCTGGGAGAAGGCGACAAGGTCGGCATTATCGGCATCAACGGCACTGGCAAATCCACATTGCTGCGAATTTTAGCCGGTGCAGAAGAGCCGGACAGCGGCACAGTTATTCGGACAAAGGGTGTGCGAGTGTCTTATCTGCCGCAAATCCCGGAGTTTGACGCACATGGAAGTGTTTTGGAACAAGTCATGGCGCACTTGCCGCTCGACTTGAAAGCGGCAAAAGAATTTGAGGCAAAGTCGATTCTGGGAAAGCTTGGCATTGCCGACTATGACCGGGATATCAGCACGCTGTCCGGCGGTGAAAGACGGCGTGTGGGAATTGCCGCTGCCCTGATTCAGCCAAGCGATGTACTGCTGCTGGATGAGCCGACAAACCATATTGACAATGATACCGTACAGCTTTTGGAAGAACAGCTGCGGAAATATCGTGGCGCAATTGTGATGGTAACACACGACCGCTATTTTTTGAATCGTATTACGCAGAAGATCGTCGAAGTGGATCGTGGAAAGATCTACGAATATAACGGCAGCTACAGCACTTATCTGGAACAGAAAGCCCAGCGTGAGGCAGATGCAGAGGCACAGGAACGAAAGAACCGCACCCTCTATCGGCAGGAACTGGAGTGGATTCGCCGTGGTGTTCGTGCAAGAGGAACAAAGTCAAAAGATCGCATTGAGCGGTTTCATGCGCTTGAAAACCGGGACAAACCGCAGGAAATGGAAAAGATGCAGCTGCAATCGGTTTCGTCTCGTCTGGGCAAGAAAACCATTGAATTAGAGCATTTGTCGAAGTCGATTGACGGAAAGCAGCTGCTCCGGGACTTTTCCTATAAGCTGCCCCGGGATGCCAGAATTGGTATTGTTGGACACAACGGCGCAGGAAAGTCTACGCTGATAAAGCTGATTTGCGGTGAACTTCTGCCGGATAGCGGCAATATTGTGTTGGGAGATACCGTTCGTATCGGATATTTTTCCCAGGAGTGCGAAAAGATGGATCCGTCACAGAGAGTGATCGATTATATCAAGGAGACCGCAGAACGCATTCAGACGCCGGATGGCACAGTTACTGCGGCAACTATGCTGGAACGATTTCTCTTTACGCCGGAATTGCAATGGAACCGCATTGAAAAGCTTTCCGGCGGCGAGCGAAAGCGGCTGTATCTGCTGAAAGTTTTGATGACTGCGCCGAATGTACTTCTTTTGGATGAACCGACCAATGACCTGGATATTGCTACGCTGACGATTCTGGAAGATTATCTGCAAAGCTTTAGCGGTGCTGTAATTGCGATATCCCACGACCGATATTTCCTGGACAAAATGGCGTCTGAGATCTGGGAACTCAGCGGAGATGGCTGTGTGCAGCGCTATAACGGAAACTACAGTGATTACGCAGAAAAGGTGGTCTCTGTTTCCGATGCGGCGGAGAAACCGAAAAAGGCTGCGGAGAAAAAAGAACGTGTTTTTGTCGGCGAAAAAAAGCTGAAATTTTCCTATAAGGAACAGCGGGAATATGATACGATCGACGATGATATTGCAGCGCTGGAACAGCAGATCGAGGATACAGAGACTGAAATCGGAAAAAGTACTTCGGATTATGTGAAACTTCAGGAATTATCTGATCGAAAGACCGCCTTAGAACAGCAGCTGGAAGAGAAAATGGAGCGCTGGCTCTATTTGAATGATCTGGCAGAGCGCATTGCTGCAAGTCGGTAAAATATCATATAGAATGAAAAAGTGCCGTTTATGGAAATCCAAACGGCACTTTTTAGTTTATTCTGTTTTTGTGATTCGGGCTTGATATCGTTTGGATGGGCGATAGCAAAGCAGTGCAATGCCGATGAGAACGGCAGTTGTTGCAAGACTGACCGGATACACCAGCATAATGGTGGCGAACGTTCGGCTGTGCTGGAATATGGTGTAGATCCAGAAGATACGGATGCCACAAACGCCTACCGTTGTAAGAAGTGCAGGGACAAGTGAAATGCCAAATCCACGGAGATAGCCGGACATGACCTCATACAGCATACTGAAAGTATAAGCGGAAAAGATGATGACCAGACGGGTGTAACCGATTTCAATGACCTGTGGGTCACTGTTGAAGATGGACAACAGGAATTTACCGGTGAATAAGATCAAACCGATGGCTACCGCAGAGGCGATGGCGTCTTCCACCAGGCAGAGTACCAGCGTCCGGCGACAGCGTTTCATATTCCCTGCACCATAGTTCTGTCCGACAAAAGTTGTGCAGGCCTGGCTAAAGGAGTTCAGCACATCGTATGCCAGAATTTCGATGTTGAATGCGGCGCTGGATGCGGCAATTACAACGGTTCCCAGGCTGTTGATTGCGGTCTGGATAACGATGTTGGCAACGGCAAAAACGGCGCTCTGGATTCCTGCAGGAAGTCCGATCTGAATAATGCGGATGAGACTGTGACGGTGCATTTTCAACTGCCGCAGTTCGACCCGGACACATTTATCGGTGCGTATCAGCTTATACAGCAAAAGCAGAGAACTTACAACATTGGAAAGTACGGTGGCAATCGCTACGCCGTTTACCGCCATATGCAGTACCATGACAAAGAAGAAGTTCATGATAACATTCAGAACACCGGAAATCAACAGCGCCTGCAGCGGCACCTTGGTGTCCCCGATACTTCGGAAAATGGCTGCCTCAAAGTTATAGAGGAAAATAACGGGCATTCCCAATAAGTAAATGCGCAGGTATTGCAGTGCATAAGGGTATACTTCGTCGGGAATATTCAGGATTCCCATGAGCTTTCCGGCAATCAACTCGCCCAGCAAAGTGACAATGATGCCGCCAAGCACAGCCATAACAATAGAGGTATGTACTGCTTTGTGTACACTTTCCATGTCTTTGCGTCCGATTGCGTTGGCAATAACAACGTTTGCGCCTAGTGCTATGCCAATAAACAGGTTTAAGATCAAGCCGATAATGGGACTGTTTGCGCCGACAGCTGCGACCGCAACCGTTTTATCTCCGGCAGAAAAATTGCCCACAACGGCAATGTCAGAGGCATTGAACAACTGTTCCAGAATGGCTGTGGCTGCCACTGGCAGAGCGTATCGTGGCAGCTTGTTCCAGATCGAACCATGGAGCATATCAATCTTTGCGTGTGATGTTTCGGTTTCTGTCGTGCTGTTGCTCATACATCGAACTCCTCTCTTAGCATTTGTTTTGTGATTTTTCCATCCCGGAATTGCTGCATCATTTCATTGGTCAGGCTGGCATCATCTGGCTGTAATGCAATTTCTTTTCGGTTGACCCATTCGGCATATTTCAGTTCGTCGGTGTCCATACGGATCGTACTGTCACCGTCAACTTCACAGAAAAAGCCGGCAAGGATATCGTTTGCGATTCCCCATGGCTGGGATTTGTAGTAACGGATATTTTTGATTTGCAGTCCGGTCTCCTCCAGAACTTCCCGTGCGGCAGTTTCTTCCAGGGTTTCGCCGATTTCTGTGAACCCGGCAATCAGCGCATTATAGGCAAAGCCGGTTCGATAGCGAGTGAGCAGCAGCTGTTCGTCACGAATCACACCGACGATCACAGCTGGCATAATCCGTGGGTAGAAATGTCTTTGACAGTTGTCGCATACCATGGCACGCTGTGTTTCTGCATGACGCAGCGGACTGCCGCAGCAGCCGCAAAAGCGTGTATCCCGATACCAATCGGACAGATGCTTTCCCGTCAGAATCGCATAGCGCTGGTGTTTCGGAATGCTTTCGTTTCCACGCACTGCACGGACGCTGTGATAAGTAAAGTTTTCCGTTTCTGGAAAATGTTCGTTCGGAAGAAAATAACTGTGGTCATCTATTCGAAACAGGAAACGATAATCGCTCTGTCCCATATCGCTTACCTGCGGCAGCGAGTCGTCTTGTTTCAGCAGTACCTGTGCCTGGTGAAAGCTTAGAACATAGCTGTCCGGAGTTGGTTCTGCTGCGGCATTATATGAATTATATAATTTGTGCGGAAAAATGTCTTGTATCATAAGGAACTCTCCCCTTTTCCTGGTTTGCGTAAAAGCTGTATATATAAAAAATGTCTCTATATTTCTATTTTCTATTATACTCTTTTCGATTCAGTTTGACAAGTGCCTTTCTAATAACATCTAAAACGTAAATTGTGAAAAAATGGATTCTATATCATTTGAGTCAAAAAGATTGACTTTTTCGTAGAATTCCTGTATAATAGATAGTATTGTTTCGGTTTTGAAACATAATACAAAAAAGGAGAGGACAACTTCATATGCAAACGAAAACTCAAAATGAGAAAGCCGGATTTGGCTCAAAGCTGGGCTTTATTCTGGCGGCTGCCGGATCGGCAGTAGGTTTAGGAAACATCTGGCGTTTTCCGTACCTGGCGGCAAAATACGGCGGCGGAATGTTTCTGCTGGTCTATCTGATTTTTGCGGTCACTTTTGGCTTTGCCTTAATGACCACAGAAATTGCCATCGGGCGGCGTACCGGGAAAAGCGTTATACAGGCGTATTCAGATATGAACCGGCATTTTAAGCCGTTGGGATGGCTTGCCGGAGCGATTCCGGTCATCATTCTCCCCTATTACTGTGTTATCGGCGGATGGGTGCTGCGGTACTTAACGACATTCGTTTCCGGTGCCGGAAAAAGCGCTGCCGGCGATGGCTCCTACTTCACCAATTTTATCAGCCATGCAGGTACGCCGATGCTTTTCTTTGGCATTTTTATTGCGCTGACTGCAGTGGTCGTTATGCTGGGCGTACAGAAGGGAATCGAAAAAGTCAGCAAGTTTATGATGCCGCTGCTGCTGGTTCTGATCGTCGGCATCAGCATCTATACGCTGACACTTCCGGGTGCAATAGATGGTTTGATCTATTATATCAAGCCGGATTTCAGCGAATTCTCCATCAAGACTGTCATTGCGGCAGTTGGACAGCTGTTTTACTCCATGTCGCTGGCAATGGGCATCATGATTACCTATGGTTCGTATATGCGAAAAGAGGACAGCATCGAAAGTTCTGTCCGGCAGATCGAAGTATTTGATACGGCAGTTGCCTTTTTGGCCGGTTTGATTATTGTTCCGGCAGTGTTCGTGTTTTCCGGCGGTGACAAGAGTGCGCTGAATGCCGGTCCCAGTCTGATGTTTATTACACTGCCCAACGTATTCCATGATATGGTCGGTGGTCAGATTGTCGGTATCGTATTCTTCCTGCTGGTAGCGCTGGCTGCAATGACTTCTTCTATTTCTCTGATGGAAACCGTTGTCTCTATTGTTGAGGAACGCTTTCACTGGAAGAGAACCCCCAGCTGTCTGATCGTTACCGGGGTTTCATTTCTGATTGGTCTGCTGTCCGTCTTTGGCTACAGCATCTGGTCTGATTTCACCATCTTCCATATGCAGATGCTGGATTTCTTCGACTATATCAGCAACAACATTATGATGCCGATTGTGGCTTTGATGACCTGTATCCTGGTTGGCTTTGTGGTCAAAACGACGTACGTGGAAAATGAGATCGAAAAGAATGAGCGTTTTCGTTCCAAAGGTTTGTATCGGATTATGATTAAATTTATCTGCCCGATCTGTATGCTCTTGATTCTGTTCTCGTCTCTGTTCCTGACACTATAACAAAAAGCGAATTGTCTGAGAGAATTTCCAGACAATTCGCTTTTCTTTTTATGCTAAAGATATTTTTTACTTTTCATCCCAGGTATCACTGAAAATTGCTTCGCCGTTTGTGCGGATGACATCACCGTAGAAATGACCGGAATCCTTGACCGTTCTCTTCTGCGTCTGATAGTCAACGTGTACCAGACCGAAACGCTTGTCATAGCCGTCAGCCCACTCGAAGTTGTCCATGATCGACCAGTACATATATCCCATAACCTGTGCGCCGTCCTCCATGGAACGATGCAGTTCACGGAGATAGCGTTTCATAAAGTCAATGCGCTGCGGGTCGTGTACCTTTCCGTCCAGCTGTACCCAGTCGTGGCTTGCCATGCCGTTTTCGCTGAGCAGGACTGGTTTCTGATACCGTTCATACAGGAAGAGCGGACTCCAGTACAGCACCTCCGGTGTCACCGGCCAACCCATCTGTGTACGTGCACAGCCGATGTAGGCGTTTTCTGCATAGCCGTAGGCATTTTCCGTTGCCTTGCTCTCGTAGATGTTTACACCGTAAAAATCAACAGGTTGAGAGATAACTTCCATGTCACCTTCCTGGATTTCCGGCATATCGTCACCGAGGATCTTATAGGCATCCTCCGGGTATTTTCCGAAGAAGATCGGGTCTGCCCACCAGGACAGTTCAAACGGGAAACGATCCTTTGTAAAAGCGAAACTTTTCTGCTTTGCCTCTGCAATTGCCTCCGGTGTATTGTCGGTCGGTGTGCAGCAAGGGGTCGCAAAGGCAAAACCGACGGTAGGTTTCTGCTTTGCATACTTGCGAATGACTTGAACTGCCTTGCCGTGGGACAGCAGAACATTGTGTGTCATACGGGTCAGATCTTTTGCCTGGTGTACTTCAAAGGGGGCAAACTTGCCGATGGCATAGCCGCAGCCGATAAATACCTGCGGTTCGTTAATGGTCATCCAGTACTTGACACGATCTGACAGTGCATCTACGACAACCTTTGCATATTCAGCAAACCAGTCAGAAGATTCCCGATTCAGCCAGCCGCCTTTTTGATGAAGTGCCAGCGGATAATCCCAATGGAACAGCGTTACCAGCGGCTCAATGCCGTTTGCCAGCAGCTCGTCTACCAGGTCAGAATAGAACTGCAAGCCCTTTTCGTTGACCTTGCCTGTGCCGTCCGGCAGAACTCTGGACCAGCTGATGGAGAAACGGTAATTCCGGATACCCATTTCTTTCATCATCTTGACGTCTTCTTTGAAATGGTGGTAGTGGTCACAGGCAACGTTGCCGTTTTCTCCGTGCGCAATGTGATTGCCCTCCTGGCAGTAAGCGTCCCAGATGTTCAGACCCTTTCCGTCTGCCAGATAAGCACCCTCTACCTGGTATGCTGCGGATGCGGTACCCCACATAAAATTGTCCTGAAATTTCATATAAAAACCTCCTGAAAGATGGTTGACAGATTTTCTGTTCTGTGTTATATTATATCTGTAATAATGCGTAAAATCTAGTACTATATCCTCTGATTCTTGCACTTTTTCTACAACTATGCGCCGATAATGAGAACGTTTACATAAAATGGATCAGACAAGAAGGAATGCTTATGGAAAAACAAAAATTATATGAGACAAGGCGTCACGGTACACCGCGTTTTCCGATGGAATGCTTTATTACCCGGACAGAAGGCATACAGCATTTTCAATTTCCGCTTCACTGGCATCGGAACGTTGAGATCATGCAGGTGCTGCGTGGAACAACAAGCGTCACAATCGGAAATGAAACATTTTCCGGCGAAGAGGGTGATATCTTCTTTATCAACCAGGAAGAACTGCACCGTGTTGCCTCTGAGGATGACCAGCTGGTTTATCGGACTGTAATTTTTCCGCTTCAGGCGCTTACCTTTTCGGAAAGTGATGCGTCACAGACCTATCTGGAACAACTGATACAAGGGACACAGCGCTTTCCGGTACAGTTAACAAGAAAGAAAGACTGTGATTTCCTGTATGCTCTGCTATATCAGATACAGAATGCCGCAGAACAAAAGAGTTCCGGGTATGAACTGATGGTAAAGGCGCTTCTTTTACAGATGATCGCACAGATGTTTTGCCGTCATATGATGATTCCTGTACAGCACGCTCCCAGCGAAAAGAGCCAGCGGTTAAAAGAAATGCTCCAGTATATCCGGCAGCATTACGCATCACCGCTTACAATCGCAGTCATGGCGGAACAATTTCATATGTCTGAGAAGTATTTTTCCAGATATTTTCGCATTGCAACTGGTCAGAATTTTACGGCGTATCTAAATACCGTTCGCATTGAAAAAGCGCAGTCCTTGCTTTTGGAGACGGATGAGACGGTCCTGGAGATCGCATTTGCCTGCGGCTATGAAAATGTCAGCTACTTTAACCGGGTTTTCCGCAGTCAGACGGGCTTTTCTCCGCTGCAATATCGTTCAGCATCTGGCGCCTGAATGATTCACAAACTATTTACATTTAGACTTCTTTACAATTTGACGAAAAAGGGGTATAATGAAAGTGGAAATCGTGTATGTATGCACAAATACAGGATTTCCTGTCAAGAAAAAAGCAGCATCGTTTGCGAAAGTAAAGCAAACGCACAGCGAACTGGAGGTATTGTATCATGGGTAGATTTACATTGCCAAGAGATTTGTATCACGGCGCAGGCTCTTTGGAGACACTGAAAACACTGACCGGTAAAAAAGCCATTGTTGTTGTGGGCGGCGGTTCCATGAAACGGTTTGGTTTTCTGGACAAGGCGGTCGCTTACTTAAAGGAAGCCGGCATGGAAGTACAGCTGTTTGAAGGCGTTGAGCCGGATCCTTCTGTAGAAACCGTTATGAAGGGTGCAGAGGCAATGCGTGCCTTTGAGCCGGATTGGATCGTTGCCATGGGCGGCGGTTCTCCGATTGATGCTGCGAAAGCAATGTGGGTATTCTATGAGTATCCGGACACGACTTTCGAAGAGATCATTACGCCGTTTAGTTTCCCCACGCTGCGGACAAAGGCAAAGTTCTGTGCGATTCCGTCTACCTCTGGTACTGCAACAGAAGTTACCGCTTTCTCTGTGATCACAGATTATCACAAGGGCATCAAGTATCCGCTTGCGGACTTTAACATTACACCAGATGTTGCAATCGTGGATCCGGAACTGGCTGAGACAATGCCGAAGGAGTTGGTTGCACACACTGGTATGGATGCCATGACACACGCAATTGAGGCATATGTGTCTACGCTGCACTGCAACTATACCGACCCCCTGGCACTCCATGCAATCAAGATGATTCACAATAACTTGAAAAAGTCTTACGATGGTGATATGGATGCCCGTGCAGCAATGCACGATGCACAGTGCCTGGCTGGTATGGCGTTCTCAAATGCACTGTTGGGTATTGTACACTCTATGGCGCATAAAACAGGTGCGGCTTATACCGGCGATCATATTATTCACGGCTGTGCCAATGCTATGTATTTGCCGAAGGTCATCAAGTACAATTCGAAGAATGCAGAGGCGGCAGAACGGTATGCAGAGATTGCATCCTTTATCGGACTGTCCGGCGCAACAACTGAGGGAAAAGTGGATGCGCTGATTGCAGAACTGCGTTCCATGAACGATCAGCTGGATATTCCCCAGGGCATCAAGAATTATGGCAAGAGCGGCGTAAAGGCGGATGTGTCTGTTATTGATGAAAAGGAATTCCTGGAGAAACTGCCGGAAGTGGCAAAGAATGCGATTGCAGATGCCTGCACCGGGTCGAATCCTCGTCAGCCCTCTCAGGAGGAAATGGAAAAGCTACTGAAAGCTTGCTATTACGATACAGAAATTGACTTCTGATTTTGAAGAATAGAAGTACATAGATCAAACGGCACACGTCTTGTTTTTACAAAATGTGTGCCGTTTTGTTTGATATAGTAAAAAGCGCCTGTACTCGAAAGTACAGGCGCTTTTGTATATTGCGAAGGTGAAACCTTGTGCTTATGCGAACAGGCTCTTGCCTGTCATTTCTTCCGGCTGCGGCAGTTCCATTGCCTCCAGCATCGTCGGAGCGATATCTGCCAGAACACCGCCTTCACGGAGCTTGCAGTCCTTGCCGACTACGATAAACGGAACCGGATTGGTGGTGTGTGCAGTGAACGGTGTGCCGTCCTCTTCCAGCATCTTATCCGCATTGCCGTGGTCAGCCGTGATAAACGCAATACCGCCCTTCTTCATGATAGCATCAACCATGCGGCCTACGCAGGTATCAACTGCCTCTACGGCAGCAACAGCGGCATCAAATACGCCGGTGTGACCAACCATGTCGCAGTTTGCATAGTTCAGAATGATAACGTCATACTTGTCGCTGTCGATTGCCTCAACAACCTTATCAGTGACTTCGTATGCGCTCATTTCCGGCTTCAGATCGAATGTGGGAACGTCCGGGCTTTTTACGAGGATACGATCTTCGCCGTCGAAAGTCTGCTCTCTGCCGCCATTGAAGAAGAATGTAACGTGTGCGTACTTCTGTGTTTCGGCGATACGGAGCTGTGTCTTTCCGCACTTGCTCAGATATTCACCCAGAGTCATGTGCAGATCTTCCGGCGGATATGCAACGGATACATTCGGCATTGCTGCATCATACTGTGCCATGCAGACGAACTGTACCGGGAAGTAGCCGTTCTTTCTCTCAAATCCGCTGAAATCCGGGTCAACAAAGCAGCGGGTCAGCTGTCTTGCACGGTCCGGACGGAAGTTGAAGAATACGATGCTGTCGTCTTCCTTAACGGTGCCGTTCTTATCCAGAACAGTCGGCAGCATGAATTCGTCTGTTACGTCGTTTGCATAGCTGTCCTCGATTGCCTTTACCGGATCAGCGTCTGTCTGTACGCCCTCGCCCAGAACGATTGCATCGTATGCCTTTTCTACACGATCCCATGCGTTGTCACGATCCATTGCATAGTAACGTCCGGAAATGGTTGCAACCTTGCCTACACCGATCTCGTTCAGCTTTGCGACAGCATCCTTCATAAATCCAGCAGCAGATGCCGGCGGTTCGTCACGGCCGTCCAGGAATGCGTGAACATACACCTGAGACAGACCCTTGCGTTTTGCCATTTCCAGCAGTCCGTACAGATGAGAAATATGGCTGTGAACGCCGCCCGGAGAGAGCAGACCCATCAGGTGCAGTGCAGTTCCCTTTTCCTTGCAGGCATCTATAGCAGCAGAAATTGCTGGATTTTCAAAGAACTTTCCGTCTTCAATGTCCTTTGTGATCTTTACCAGCATCTGATAAACAATGCGGCCTGCGCCGATGTTGGTGTGTCCTACTTCAGAGTTGCCCATCTGACCGTCCGGCAGACCTACGTCCAGACCGCTTGCGCCGATCAGTGTATTCGGTCCCTGCATGAATTTGTCCAGGTTCGGTTTCTTTGCAGCATGGATTGCATTGCCGTAATCGCTGGGATTGTGGCCAAATCCATCCATGATAATCAATGCAACAGGTTTTTTGCTCATGTTGTATTTCTCCTTTTCCTCAAAAAAGCAGCGCCGTGCATTCGCCTTACGGCTTTGTACGGCGCTGCCCGATTGCAAATGAAATTGTGTACTTAAAAGCTTACTTAGAAGCCTCAGTCAGCAGTACGCCGAACTTTTCAGCAACCAGAGATGCACCGCCGATCAGACCGCCGTCGATGTTTTCCTTTGCCAGCAGTTCTGCGCAGTTCTTTTCGTTCATAGAACCGCCGTACTGGATGGTCATGCCGTCTGCAATTGCCTTGTCATACAGAGATGCAACAGTTGCACGGATAAATGCGCAAACTTCTTCAGCCTGTTCTGCGGTAGCAGTTTTGCCAGTACCGATAGCCCATACCGGCTCGTAAGCGATTACGATGTTCTTTACCTGGTCAGCAGTCAGACCGTGCAGAGCAACCTTAACCTGCTTTGCAACAACTTCTTCTGTGATGCCCAGTTCCCGTTCAGCCAGTGTTTCACCAACGCACAGGATAACAGTCATACCAGCCTCGATTGCAGCTGTGGTACGCTTGTTTACAGTTTCATCGGTTTCGCCGAAGTACTGTCTGCGCTCGGAGTGACCAACGATAACATACTTTACGCCCATCTCAGTCAGCATATCAGCAGAAATCTCGCCGGTAAATGCGCCGCTCTTTTCGAAGTGAACGTTTTCTGCGCCAACTTCAATGTTAGTGCCTTCGGTCAGAGACAGAGCAGTTTCCAGGTTTGTGAACGGTACGCAGATAATCACGCCGCAGGTCTTGTCTGCTGCGATCGGCTTCAGAGCGTTAATCAGCTCAGCAGCCTCTTTGCGGTTCTTGTTCATCTTCCAGTTGCCGGCAATAATTGCCTTTCTCAGTGCCTTGTTCATGACAAATTCCTCTTTTCTCTTATTCGGATGCCTCAGCATCCGTAATATAATCTCCCTCTTCGTGGGATTCTTTATTGTTGCTTCCGTTATGACTGCCGATCACGATGCCTTTGGAGAAAGGCATACAGAGCATTCCGATTGCCAGACCACAGAATGCACCCAGTGCAAATGCGGCTGCCGGATTCAGAAATGCACTTTTTACAGTATCCTGCAATTCACACTTTTTCATGAGAATCATCCTTTCTCAAGACAACACAAACGGAGGATGGCTGCCGAAACAGTATTCCCCTGTCTGTTCAGAAATCAGTTCTTATCCGCAATTGCAGCAACACCCGGCAGAACCTTGCCTTCCAGGTATTCCAGAGAAGCGCCGCCGCCGGTAGAGATGTGGCTCATCTTATCAGCAAAGCCCAGCTGCATAACAGCTGCTGCAGAGTCGCCGCCGCCGATGATGGTGGTTGCATCGGTATCTGCCAGAGCCTGTGCTACAGCAACAGTACCCTTGCTCAGAACCGGGTTCTCGAATACGCCCATCGGTCCGTTCCATACAACGGTCTTTGCGGTCTTAACAGCATCTGCAAACAGAGCCTGTGTCTTTTCGCCGATATCCAGACCCATTCTGTCTGCCGGGATCTTGTTGGAATCATAGGTGACAACTTCGATCTCAGCGTCGATCGGGTTCGGGAACTCAGCAGCAGTTACAGTATCAACCGGCAGCAGCAGAGTCTTACCGTTTGCCTTTGCCTTTTCCAGCATTTCCTTGCAGTAGTCGATCTTGGTGTCGTCTACCAGAGAAGTACCAACTTCATAGCCCTGTGCCTTCAGGAAGGTGTAAGCCATGCCGCCGCCGATAATCAGTGTATCGCACTTTTCCAGCAGGTTGGAGATAACATTCAGCTTATCTGCAACCTTTGCGCCGCCCAGGATTGCAACAAACGGACGAACCGGGTTCTCAACAGCATTGCCCAGGAACTTGATCTCCTTCTGCATCAAATAGCCAACAGCAGTTTCCTTTACGAATTCGGTTACGCCGACAGTAGAGCAGTGTGCTCTGTGAGCGCTGCCGAAAGCATCCATTACGAATGCGTCTGCGATAGATGCCAGATCCTTGCTGAAGGATTCGATGTTCTTGGTCTCTTCCTTGCGGAAACGAGTGTTCTCCAGAACGATGATCTCGCCGTTCTGCATCTTGTCTACAGCAGCCTTTACGGTATCATCTACAACAACATCAGACGGAACGAAGGTGACCTTTGCGGAAACCAGTTCGCCCAGACGAGCAGCAGCAGCCTTCAGAGAGAACTTTTCTTCCGGACCATTCTTCGGCTTGCCCAGGTGAGAGCAAAGAATAACCTTTGCGCCTTCAGAAGTCAGCTTGTTGATGGTCGGCAGTGCAGCCTGGATACGGTTGTCGTTTGTGATAACGCCGTCCTTCATGGGTACGTTGAAGTCCACACGAACCAGAACACGCTTGCCGGTTACTTTCAGATCGTCTACAGATACTTTGTTTAACTCTGCCATTTGTTTGACATCCTTTCTGAGATAGGCTGCATCGCTAAAAAAGGTTACGATGCCACCTTAAAATTAACAGATTTTCTGAAATGCCGGTTGGTGCATTTCATACAGTTTTATTATACACCATTTCACAAAATTTTGCAAGCTTTTCCGCAAGATTTTCCGAAAAGTCCAAAATTGCCTGTGGGAAAATATATTTTTTTTAGAAATCCGCCAGTTTTGTCGCTTTACCGGTTCTCCAGGTATGGTTTCAGATATTGCCCGGTGTAAGACTGCGGACAGTCTGCCACCTGTTCCGGTGTGCCGCTGACAACGACAGTGCCGCCTCGGTCTCCACCCTCCGGACCAAGGTCGATGATCCAGTCTGCCACTTTAATAACATTGAGATTGTGTTCGATGACTACTACGGTGTTGCCGGTGTCGGTCAGACGCTGCAAAACCTCTATGAGACGGTGGACGTCTGCGGTGTGCAGACCTGTGGTCGGTTCGTCCAGGATATAGATGGTTTTCCCGGTAGGACGCTTGGAAAGCTCTGTCGCCAGCTTGACACGCTGTGCCTCGCCGCCGGAAAGAGTCGTGGCTGGCTGTCCGATTTTCAGATATCCCAGACCAACCTCCTGGAGGGTTTTCAGCTTTCGGGCAATTTTCGGGTGGTTTTCAAAGAAAACGACGCCTTCGTCTACCGTCATCTCCAGAACGTCATAGATGGATTTTCCCTTGTATTCCACTGCAAGCGTTTCACGGTTATAGCGTTTTCCCTTGCAGACTTCACAGGGAACGTAAACGTCCGGCAGGAAGTGCATTTCAATGCGCAGGATGCCGTCACCCTGGCACGCCTCACATCTGCCGCCTTTCACATTAAAGGAGAACCGTCCGGCAGTGTATCCCTTTGCCTTTGCATCGTTTGTCTTTGCGAAAAGGTCACGGATGTCTGTGAAAACGCCGGTATATGTTGCCGGGTTGGAACGGGGTGTTCTGCCGATAGGAGACTGGTCGATGTCGATCACCTTGTCCAAGAATTCCGTTCCGTCCATACCATCGAAATCCCCGTGGCGTGTTCTGGCACGGTTCAGCTTGGCTGCCAGGTATTTGTACAGGATCTCATTGACCAGCGAGGACTTGCCGGAACCGGAAACGCCTGTGACACAGGTGAAAACACCCAGCGGAATGGTGACATCAATATTTTTCAGATTGTGTTCTCTTGCTCCGTGAATGGTCAGATAATTTCCGTTTCCGGTGCGGCGTTCCAGCGGCAGCGGAATTTTCCGCTCACCGCTGAGATACTGCCCGGTAATGGATTTCTTGCAGGCAAGCAAGCCTTTGACATCTCCGGAATAGACAACGTTTCCGCCGTGAATGCCTGCTCCCGGACCAATGTCCACAACATAGTCTGCTGCAAGGATCGTATCATCATCATGTTCTACAACAATGAGCGTATTGCCCAGGTCACGCAGCCGCTTTAGGGTGGCGATCAGCTTGTCGTTGTCTCTCTGATGCAGACCGATACTCGGTTCGTCCAAGATATAGAGAACGCCCATCAGATAGGAGCCGATCTGCGTCGCCAGACGAATACGCTGGCTTTCACCGCCGGAAAGCGTGCCAGCATTTCGTGACAGTGTCAGATATTCCAGACCAACATTGTTGAGAAATCCCAGACGCTCCTTGATCTCCTTGACGATTCTTGCGGCAATGAACTGTTCCCGTTCAGACAGTTCCAGTTCGTCGAAGAATGCGAGAGCCTTTGTGACGGACAGTTCTGTCAGCTCGATGATGTTTTTTCCGCCTACGGTAACTGCCAGGACTTCTGGCTTCAGACGTTTTCCATGGCAGACCGGACACGCTACATCGCTCATTACTGCGCTGATCTCGTCTTTTGCCCACTCGCCGCCTTCTGCAAAGCGCCGTTTCAGATTCGGGATCACGCCTTCAAACGGCGCACGGAATCCCTCACTTCTGCCGCCGGCTGTGATACGGTGCAGAAACAGCGGTTCTTCCTTTGTGCCATACAGGAACAGATCCAGCTGCTCTTTCGTCAGTTCTTTTACCGGAACATCCAGCGGAATATGATATTTCTCTGAGATTGCCTGGTAGTACATCATTGCAATAGAGGAATCATCCAGGCTGTTCCAACCGACTGCTTTGATTGCACCCTGGAGAATGCTAAGGTCACGATTCGGGACGACCAGTTTCGGGTCGATTTCCTGGAATACGCCGAGACCTGTACAGTGCGGGCAGGCACCGAACGGATTATTGAACGAAAACATTCGGGGGGTCAGTTCCTCTACGGAAATACCGTGTTCCGGGCAGGCGTAGCTCTGGGAGAAAAGCATCTCTTCCCCGCCGATGACATCCACAACCACCAGTCCCCCGGTCAGCCCCAGAACGGTTTCCAGGCTGTCTGTCAGTCTGGTGCGGATCGAAGGCTTTACCACCAGGCGGTCTACGATGATCTCAATGGTATGCTTTTTGTTTTTGTCCAGTGTGATCTGCTCGGACAGATCGTATTGATTGCCGTCCACACGAACACGGACATAACCGGATTTTTTTGCGTTTTCCAGTGCTTTTAAGTGCTGCCCTTTTTTACCACGGACGATCGGTGCAAGCAGCTGAATGCGAGTTCCCTCTTCCAGTGCCATAATGCGGTCAACAATTTCATCTACGGACTGTTGCTTGATCTCTCTGCCGCAGACAGGACAATGGGGTATGCCGATTCTGGCATAGAGCAAACGCAGATAGTCATAGATCTCTGTGACAGTTCCCACTGTGGAACGAGGGTTTTTGGATGTGGTTTTCTGGTCAATGGAAATCGCCGGGGACAAGCCCTCAATGCTGTCCACATCCGGCTTTTCCATCTGTCCCAGGAACTGACGTGCGTAGGACGACAGGCTCTCCATATAGCGGCGCTGACCGTCTGCAAAGATAGTGTCAAATGCCAGAGAAGATTTTCCGGAGCCGGAAAGCCCGGTCATAACGACCAGCTTATCTCGTGGAATATCCACATCAACATTATTTAGATTATTGGCTCTTGCGCCACGTACAATGATTTTATCCAGCATGGATTATTTTTCCTCCTCCAGTTCTTTGATCTTGTCACGCAGGTATGCAGCGTGTTCGAATTCCAGCAGCTTTGCAGCCTCTTTCATTTGTGCGGTCAGCTGTTCAATAAGCGCACGCTTTTCCTTGCCACGCAGCTTTTTGCCGGATGTTTTCTTTTCCACTTCTGCCTTGGAAGTGATTTCGATGACATCCCGCACATCCTTCTGAATGGTTTTCGGGATAATACCGTGTTCCTGGTTATATGCCATCTGCTTGGCACGGCGACGCTCTGTTTCTGTGATGGCACGCTCCATGGAACCTGTCACTTCATCTGCGTACATGATGACCTGTCCGTTTGCATTCCGGGCTGCACGGCCGATGGTCTGGATCATAGAGGTTTCACTGCGCAGGAATCCTTCTTTGTCTGCGTCCAGAATTGCCACCAGAGAAACTTCCGGAATGTCCAGTCCTTCACGCAGCAGGTTAATGCCTACCAGTACATCAAACTCGCCCAGGCGAAGATCCCGGATGATCTCCATACGTTCTACCGTATCAATATCATGGTGCAGATAGCGGACACGGACGCCCATGCGTTCCAGATAGGCGGTCAGATCTTCCGCCATTTTCTTTGTCAGTGTGGTGACGAGAACACGTTCGTTTTTTTCTGCACGGATGTTGATTTCTGAGAAAAGATCTTCGATCTGACCGTCCACCGGACGCACTGTAATCAGAGGATCCAGCAGCCCCGTCGGACGAATCACCTGCTCTACCGTTTGTACAGAGTGTTCTTTCTCAAACGGTCCTGGTGTAGCACTGACGTAGATTGCCTGGTTTACATGACTGTAAAACTCTTCGAAGTTCAGCGGCCGGTTGTCGAATGCGCTGGGCAGCCGGAATCCGTAGTCCACCAGGGTCTGTTTTCTGGCACGGTCTCCGGCATACATGGCACGTACTTGCGGCAGTGTGACATGGCTTTCATCGACGATCAAGAGAAAGTCTTCCGGGAAGTGATCCAGCAGAGTGTACGGCACACTCCCCGGCGGTCTGCCGGCGAGAATACGGGAATAGTTCTCAATGCCGCTGCAAAAGCCGATCTCTTCCAGCATCTCCATGTCGTACTGTGTCCGCTGCTGAATACGCTGTGCCTCAATCAGCTTGTGATGATCGGTGAACCATGCCACTCGTTCCAACATCTCCCGGCGAATCTCCGTGACGGCTTTTGTAACTTTTTCGCTGCCTACCACATAGTGAGATGCCGGCAAAATCGCCGCATACTGCATGATGGCAGTAACTTCACCGGAGACGACATTGATCTCACAAATGCGGTCGATTTCATCTCCGAAATATTCTATACGGATTGCCTTATCTGTGGAGGATGCCGGAAAGATCTCCACCACATCGCCACGCACCCGAAACTTATTTCGGACAAAGTTGATGTCGTTTCTCTCATACTGAATCGCTACCAGTTCGTCGATTAGCTGATCTCTGGGCTTTTCCATGCCGGGACGGATGGAGACCATCATAGAGCGGTACTCTTCCGGGCTGCCCAGAGAGTAGATACAGGAAACGCTTGCCACAATGATAACATCTTTTCGCTCTGCCAGCGCTGCTGTTGCGCTGTGACGCATTTTGTCGATTTCATCGTTAATGGATGAGTCTTTTTCAATGTAGCTGTCTGTGCTGGGAATATACGCCTCCGGCTGATAATAGTCGTAATATGAGACGAAATACTCGACAGCGTTGTTCGGGAAGAATTCCCGAAACTCCGAACAGAGCTGTGCTGCCAGTATCTTGTTATGTGCCAGCACCAGAGTAGGCTTGTTCACCTGTGCAATGACATTGGCAACGGTGTATGTTTTTCCGGAACCGGTAACGCCCAAAAGCGTCTGTTCGTGATCGCCGTCTTTTATCCCCTGCACTAGTTTTGCAATTGCCTCCGGCTGGTCGCCGGTTGGTTCGAACGGTGCGTGCAGTTCAAAATGATCCATGGAATCCCTCCTTATATTTCACTCCACCCCATGACCTGCCGCATGGAGATGGTTTCGCCAGATTTTCCCAGCACGATGTGATCCAACAGCTGGATCTGCATACTGTCCAGCACACGCCGCAGCTGCTGGGTGGCGAACAGGTCCGCATCGGAAAAGCAGGCTTTTCCCTGGGGATGATTGTGCGCCAGAACAATACGGCTGCAGCGCATCCGGATAGCGCATTCCACAATGCGGTGGGTGTCCAGTATGGTACTCTGCGCTGTCCCGGCAGAGATCGTTTCACAGTGGAGCAGGTGCAAATGCGCATCCAGACAGAGCAAAAGTGCTTTTTCTTCCACTGCATCGGACAGCTTTGCCGCTATGTAGGCGCTCAGCTTTTCTGTGGTGTTCAGTGCAGCGTGTTCCCGGAGCTTATCCAGCTGGTACTGCTGAAAAAGTTCGGGCAGCAGTTTCAGAAACACCGCTGCATTTTCGCTGATTCCCTTGACGTGTTTCAAATCCTGGATGTCTGCGTCCAGCACACCGGACAGGGAGTGGAATGTGTCTATCAGATCGTGAGCGATCGGATTGGTGTCTACTCTCGGCAGAGCGTAGAACAGCAGCAGTTCCAGTATTTCATGCGGCTGAAAGCCTTCCAGTCCGCTCTTCTGGAATCGAGTACGCATTCTCTCCCGATGACCGTAGTGTTTATGCTTTGGCTTTGGAACAGCGGACAGTTCTGAAGTACTCTGCTTGTCCGCAGCTGCATTCGGGTGATGCTGTCCCTTTTTTGACTGTTCCATGAGATGACCTCCGATCTGCCGAAAGAAAAGCTTTTCTTTTCGATGAAAATATGATATAATAGCAATATCAGTGTTAGTCTGATTTTCGGCTGCACGTTATAATTTACGAAAGGAATGCTGCACGGTGCAGCAAATTGAAAATATGAAAGAATTTTGCATTCAGGAAAATGACAGCGACCAGCGGCTGGATCGCTTTTTGCAGAAAACCCTGCCGGAATTGCCGAAGAGTCTCTGCTACAAGTGGATTCGCACAAAGCATATCAAGGTGAACCGGAAACGCTGTACACCGGATCAGCGTCTGGTGACTGGTGATGTAGTGACGCTGTTTGTCAGCGACTCATACTTTACAATCAAGACAGAGGAAGAACGCAGCGGCATACCGGAATTTATGCAGGCACCGGATCAGCTGGACATTCTTTATGAGGATGCGCAGATCTTGGTGGTAAACAAGCCGGTCGGGCTTGTGGTACACTGTGACAGCCGCCAGATCCCGGATACGCTGGTCAACCGTGTTCTCCATTATCTTTACCGAACCGGAGCCTATCATCCGGAGCAGGAACAAAGTTTTACGCCTGCGCTCTGTAACCGTCTGGATCGAAACACCGGTGGTATTGTCATTGCCGCCAAAACAGCTGCGGCGCTCCGGGAAGTGAACCGGTTGATTCGGGAAAACAAGGTACATAAAAAGTACCTGTGTATTACAGTTGGCGTTCCCAAAGAACGAAAGGCTACGCTTTATGGGTGGCACAAGAAATCCGCCAGTCACAATACGGTCACTGTTCGTGACACGCCGGAAGAAGGATTTCAAGAGATCATCACCGCATATGAAGTACTGGCATTCAATGAGCGCCATGCGCTGCTGTCGGTGGATCTGATTACAGGCAGAACGCACCAGATTCGTGCGCACCTTGCTCACATTCATGCGCCGATTCTGGGCGACACCAAATACGGAAATATGCGGGAAAACCGTGCGCTGCACTGCAAGCACCAGCTGTTGTGGGCGTATCAGCTGCAATTAGAAACCGACAGCGATTCCTGTCTCGCAAACCTAAACGGCTTGACGGTCCAGACACCGCTGCCGGCATTCGTCACAAAAGAGTTTCCGCAGGTAAAACTGCACTGAAACGTCATTCGATTTTGAAATCAAGGCAGCTGCAGGTGATGCAGTTGCCTTGATTTTTTAGCAGTTGCTTTTGAAAATTTATGCGTTCAGCATCTTGGTTACGATTTCCTTAACAATGCCCGGGTTTGCCTTGCCCTTGGATGCTTTCATGCACTGACCAACCAGATAGCCCAGCGCATTGGTCTTACCGTTTTTATAGTCGGTAACCGACTTTTCGTTCTGCGCCAGAACATCCTTTGCCAGCTGTTCCAGGAAACCGGTATCGGAATTCTGTTTCATGCCCTTTTCTTCGATGATCGCAATGGGATCCTTGTCCTCTTCTACAATTACAGCAAAGACCTTCTTTGCAGATGCGTTGGAGATGACGCCCTTTTCCACCTGTTCGATCAGAGCGGTCAGATGTTCCGGTGTCAGAGCAGTTTCTTCAATGGTCTTTCCGGTTTCGTTGGTGTATTTCGCAATGTCTGCCAGAATCCAGTTGCTGATGCTCTTCGGCTTGCAGTTGCCCAGTGCAACGCACGCATCAAACAGCTTGGAACGGGAGATGTCTTCTGCAATCAGAGAGGCATCTGTCTGAGACAGTCCGAAGTCAAAGACATAACGCTGCAGCTTGACATTCGGCAGTTCCGGAATGCTGTCTTTCAGCGCCTGGATCTTTTCTTCCGGCACAACGATCGTCAGAAGATCCGGTTCCGGGAAATAGCGGTAGTCCTGTGCATCTTCCTTGGTACGCATCAGAATGCTCATACCCTTGGCATCGTCCCAGCGGCGGGTTTCCTGTGCAATGGTGCCGCCTGCCTCCAGAATTTCGATCTGGCGCTTTGCCTCATATTCAATGCCACGAACGGCTGCGCTAAAGCTGTTGACGTTCTTCATTTCGCAGCGAGTGCCGAACTCGGTTGCACCCTTTTCACGAACGGAAACGTTAACGTCGCAGCGGATAGAACCTTCCTGCATTTTACAGTCAGAGATGTTCAGATACTGGAGAATGGATTTGATGGTCTCCAGGTATGCCTTTGCCTCGGCGCTGCTGCGGATATCCGGCTCAGAGACAATTTCGATCAGCGGAACGCCGCAGCGGTTCAGATCGACCAGGGAGCCGGAGAACGACTCGTCGTGCAGCAGTTTGCCTGCGTCCTCTTCGATATGGATACGGGTCACGCCGATGCGTTTCATTTTGCCGTCAACCATGACATCCAGATAGCCTTTGCCGCAAAGCGGTACTTCTGCCTGAGAGATCTGGTATGCCTTCGGCAGGTCCGGATAGAAGTAGTTTTTTCGGTCCTGTTTGCACACGCCGTTGATCTGGCAGTGCATTGCGTGTCCCATCTTGATCGCATACTCCACAACCTTTTCATTCAGGGTCGGAAGTGTTCCCGGCATACCCATGCAGACCGGGCAGACCTGGCTGTTGACTTCCAGACCGAACGCATTGCGGCAGTTACAGTAAATTTTGGATTTTGTATTCAATTCAGCGTGGACTTCCAGTCCAACGACCATTTCATAATCTTTCATCTGTTTCGTCCTCCTGCTTAAAGGGTTTCTGCAATGGCGTGAAAACCGCCGACCAGCTGTTCATAACCATATGCGGCGTTCAGAATTGTCTGTTCTGCAAACTTGTTGCCGATCAGCTGCATACCTAGCGGCAGACCGGACGCAGACTTTCCGCATGGAACGCTGACAGCCGGCAGACCGGCAATGTTTACGGTAACGGTGCAGACATCGCTGTAGTACATTTTCAGCGGATCGCCAATATTTTCGCCGATCTTAAATGCAGCAGACGGTGCGGTCGGGGTCAGAATCACATCGCAGTCCTGGAATGCGGCAGCGAATTCCTGTCCGATGCGGCGCTGTACCAGCTTTGCCTTTTTATAATAAGCATCATAGAAACCGGAACTCAGCACAAATGTACCCAGCATGATGCGGCGCTTGACCTCATCGCCGAAACCTTCACTTCTGGTTTTCTCGTACATATCGGTCAGACCATCGTAATTTTTAGCACGGAAACCGTACTTCACGCCGTCGAAACGAGCCAGGTTGGAGGATGCCTCAGCAGATGCGATGATGTAGTAGGTGTTGATCGCATATTCTGTGCTGGGCAGTGAGATATTCTTGATGACTGCGCCGTTCTGTTCCAGCAGCTTGATGGCAGCAAATACCGCATCCTTGACTTCTGCGTCAATGCCCTCGCCGAAGTATTCCTTCGGGACACCGATGCGCAGACCCTGGACACTGCCGTTCAGATTCTCATACAGGTTGGCATAATTCCGGTAAGCGGAAGTGGCATCCATGTTGTCGTGTCCCTGGATCAGGCTCTGGAGCAGTGCCACATCCTTGACAGACTTACCGAACGGACCGATTTGATCCAGAGAGGATGCAAATGCGACCAGACCGTAACGGGATACGCTGCCGTATGTGGGTTTCAGACCAACTACGCCGCACAGAGATGCCGGCTGACGGATAGATCCGCCGGTATCGGAACCCAGGGTGAGAATCGCCTCACCTGCTGCAACAGCTGCTGCGCTGCCGCCGGAAGAACCGCCGGGAACACAGTCCAGGTTATGCGGATTGTGCGTAGTGTGGAAATAAGAAGTCTCGGTAGAAGAACCCATGGCGAACTCGTCCATGTTCATTTTACCGGTGATAACCATGCCAGCTTTGCGAACCGGCTGCATAACCGTTGCATCAAAGGGAGGAACATAGTTTTCCAGCATTTTGGAGGAACAGGTCGTGCGGATGCCCTTTGTGGAAATGTTGTCCTTGATGCCGATGGGGATGCCTGCCAGCGGATGCAGTTCCTCGCCGGCTGCACGGGCATTGTCCACAGCCTCTGCCTGTTCCAGGCAATCCTCGCAGCGTGTCACATAAGCGCCTACCGCAGATTCCTTGGCGTCGATTCTGTCCAGGACATCCTTTGTCAGTTCAACCGCACTGCACTCTTTGTTTTGTAGCATTGCAGACAGTTCTGCCGCATTTTTTTCAAACAGCTTCATTTGTGTATTTCCTCCTTATTCTACCGTTTTCGGAACGACAAGACAGCCGGACTGTACTTCCGGTGCGTTTGCCAGCATCTCTTCCCGGCGGAACTTGTGTTCCACAGCCACGTCCTCACGCAGTTTCATGGGATGCGCTGCGTCCAGCGTCAGTTCATCTTCCACGTCCGGCAGACGGTCTACCATGTCGACGATGGCAGCCATATCTTTTTCGAACTTGTCCATTTTCTCCGGCTCGATATGAAGTCGGGAAAGTTTTGCAATGTGTGCAATATCAATTTTCATATATAAAAATCCTTTCCTTGAGAATTGCGGCGGCACAGCGTCAAAGCCATGCTGTCGGATCAATTCTCATTGATTTTTTGACGAAATTCATCTTCGCTGAGTACAGGGATACCCAGCTCATTTGCCTTGTCCAGCTTACTGCCGGCAGCCTCTCCGGCAACGACAAACGAAGTCTTTTTCGAGACGCTGCCGCTGACCTTTCCGCCGTACCGCAGGATCAGTTCTTTTGCCTCGCTGCGCTTCATGGTGGAAAGCGTTCCTGTCAGAACGAATGTCATGCCGGCAAAGCGTGTGTCCTCTACGGCTGTTCCATGATAAGTCATATTGCAGCCGGCTGCCTGTAAATGTTCGATCAGCTGGCGCATATGCGACTCTGCCAATGCAGAGACCACGCTTTCTGCCATGGTTTCTCCAAAGCCGTCGATCTCCTGGATCTCCGCAGCTGTTGCATTAAGCAGCGCATCCATGGTGGGGAAATGCTCACAGAGCAGTTTTGCCGCCCGGCTGCCGATGCCACGAATTCCCAGGGCGTAGATCAGACGATCCAGAGAGTTTTCCTTTGATGTCGCAATAGCACGAACCAGGTTCTCTGCCGATTTCTCTGCAAAGCGATCCAGTTTTGTCAGTTTTTCCGGTGTCAGTGCATACAGATCTGCCACGGAATGTACCAAATCATTTGCCTGCAGTGCCGCTAAGTTCTGCGGTCCGAGACCGTCAATGTTCATGGCGTCTTTGGACACAAAATGGATCATGCGTTTCATAAGCTGTGCCGGACAGTCTGGATTGGGACAGCGCAGCGCTGCCTCATCCGGATCACGCACTGCTGGTGTATGACAGACAGGGCATTGCTCCGGCAAGTGATACGGCTCTGCGTCGTCCAGGTGCGATTTGACACGCAGTACTTCCGGGATGATCTCCCCTGCCTTTCGGACAACGATGGTATCACCGAGCCGAATGTCACGTTCCGTGATAAAGTCCTGGTTGTGCAGTGTGGCACGGGAGACTTCTGTTCCGGCAAGCTGTACCGGATCGAAAATCGCTACCGGTGTGATGACACCGGTTCTGCCCACGCTTAGCAGGATCTCACGAAGTGTGGTCTCTTTTTCCTCCGGCGGAAACTTAAACGCCGCTGCCCACTTCGGAACCTTTGACGTAGCGCCCATTTCTTCCCGCTGTGCAAAAGAATCCACCTTCACAACAACGCCGTCCGTGTCATAGGCATAATGCAGCTTTGCGTCTCCGATCGCTGCAATTTCTGCACGCACTTCCTCTGCGGTTTGCAGTGGCTTGCTGTGCGGAATCACCGTGGGGAATCCCAGCTTTTTGAGATATTCCAGGGATGCAATGTGGGTTTCCAGAGATGCGCCGTCTATCTGCTGGATGTTAAAGATCCAGATGTCCAGGCTGCGCTTTGCTGTAACAGCTGCGTTTTTCTGGCGCAGAGAACCGGCAGCTGCATTCCGGGGATTCTTTGCCGGCGTTTCTCCGTCCAGTTCCTGCTGTTCTACAAGTGCGGCAAAGCTTTTCCGTGGCATATAGACTTCGCCACGCACTTCCAGGAATGCCGGTGCGTCTTTCAGCTGTTTTGGAATGTTGGGAATCGTCATTAGATTGGCGGTGACATCTTCCCCCACAAAGCCGTCACCACGTGTCGAACCACGGGTGAAAATGCCATTGGTGTATTCCAAAGATACCGATAAGCCGTCAATTTTCGGCTCAACGCTGAATGCCGGATGCTCCAGTTCTTCCTGGCAGCGCTGCACAAAGGCATCCATTTCCGCATAGGAAAAAACATCCTGCAGGCTCATCATCTGTACTGCATGAGATACCTTTTCAAATGTTCGGGATGCTGTGCCGCCAACGTGCCGGGTGGGAGAATCTGCTGCTGCAAACTGCGGATATTCCCCTTCCAGGGTCTCCAGTTCCCGCATCAGCATATCATACTCATAGTCCGTTACGGTCGGTGCGTCCTGCACGTAATATTCTTCGTTATAGCGCTCCAGCAGCTGTTTCAGCTCTGCAATGCGCTGTTTTGCTGTTGTTTCGTCCATGTTTCCGTCTCCTTGTGCTGCCGTTTGGATTCTTCCACTTGGCACACATTTATATTATACCACAAAAACAGGGCATATGCTAGACCTTTTACAAATATTTCATGTTTTATTCTCTAAAATCCTGGTTTTGTGGAACTGTGTCGCTGCTGCCGAATTCCAGATAGGATTCCGGCACATTTCCCACAATGACGGTTTCGGAAAGCAGGCAGTCATATGTGGCAACAGCGGTTACCTCTGAAAATGGGATGGCTGCCCGTATCTCGGCAGTGATCTCTGCCCGGATCGTGTGGCAGGTCTGGTTGACACCTGCGGATTCCAGAGCGCTGATTAGTTTTACCGAGGCGTGACCAACAGGCAAAAGGCGAACTGAAACCTGCGGTCCGTGACCGGCAAAAAGCCACACGCCGGATGCAGTTCCGAGAGAAACGGTGAGTGACGCATCCCGGCATTGCTCCAGGTTGTGCTGCACGCTCTGATAGATCGCAGTCTGCAAATGGTTGATCTGGTTTGTTTTGGTTTCCACGGCAGTTACATTTCCGGAGTTGTCATAGGTCAGCGCCGCAAAGTCGCTGTACTGAAACTGTTCCTGCTGCAGAACCTCGGAAACGCTGTCTGCCATTAAGCCGGCGGCGAATTGTTTGGTCTCGCTTTCGCAGACTGCGCAGAGTTCCGGACGGATCAGGCGGTCTGTCCGCAGCAGCAGTGCAAGCAGGATCGCCGCAGCAGTACAAAAGATCAGCAGCGAACGCAGCCTGGCGCGCCTTTTTTGGTATACTTGTTTTCGCATTTTCCACCCTCAATGAAACAAGAAACGGACGACAATCAGCCGCCCGTTGTTACACTTTATTCCGATGTAGGCGTATCGCCGCATTCTGTGGGTTCTCCGCAGCCGCAGGTCTTTTCCTTCGGGATAGCATCCAGCGTTCCCGGTGAGAATTCTTCCGCCGGAAAACGGATCTTGTCAAAGACAGCGCAGGGTGATTCCGTATCGGTATGGCATTCCTTGGTGGGAATGGTGTATTCGTAAGTGGGAACCAGGATGGTCACCGGACGGAATATTTCTACCACAGAGAAAAGCCCCAGCGTCATAATAACAGTACGAACCGGCGTTGTGCCGTCTGCGGCACAAACAGAACCGATGCGTGCCTCCAGTGCAATGGGTGCAACCACCTGTACTGCTGCGGTAGGAAGATTGATGGTTTCACAGCAGGCGTTGGTGTCGCCCAGCTGTTCACCGCTGCTGAAGAATGTCTGCGTGTTGCTTTCGCCGCCGTACAGGATCACGTTCTTGCTGGCGTAGGCAGTGCCGGTCAGCAGCACCGGACTGCTGCAGGCACGTTCATACGCCATAAGTTCTACCCGGAATGTGTAGGTTAAGTCGATCGAGTAGAAACCCCGGTTAAACGGAACTGGTTCGATGTTCATGCAGATGTCGGAAACACGGACACAGCGGCTTTTCACCATAGTGACATTTGCCGGCAGTTCTCCCCCGTCCATGAGGATCTGAATGTTGGAGAAACAGTCCCGGTCACTGCAGCTGTCAAATACACGGTTGACCTTGATCGGTACCGTATCTGCACAGTGTTCCGGCAGAGGGTGATATTGGCTCATAGAAAAAACCTCCTTTAACACGTTAAGGCAACGCTGCACAAAACTGTGCATAAGATGCGCTGCTTTAAGCCTATCAGCTTTCTGATAGATGCTTCTCTACAGTGTATTCGGAGGTTTTGAAAAATGTGACTGCTTTTCTAAATTTTATTCAGCCGTAGAATCGTCTGTGTACATCTCATTGAAAAAGCAGCTGTACGAGCCGGTATGACACGCTGCACCAGTCTGTTTCACATTGAGCAGCAGTGTGTCATCATCGCAGTCGCTGTAAATGGAGATGACCTTTTGCAGATGACCGCTGGTTGCGCCTTTGTTCCACAGCTCCTGACGGGAACGGCTCCAGTACCAGGTGTAACCGGTTTCCAATGTCTTACGCAGGCTTTCCTTGTTCATGTATGCCAGCATCAGAACCGTTTTTGTATCTACGTCAAATGCAATCGCCGGAATCAGTTCGCCTTTCTGAAAGTATTTATCCAGATCGTTGATGTCAATTTTGAGCATGAGTGTCTCCTCTTTCGTTTTGTTTCAGAGCGTTTTCTACAAAAGGAATGGTCAGCAGGATTTCAAGCGTCTGCACGCCGATCATCACAAGCGAGACAATATCGGCAGCTTTCCGGGACAGAAACAGGCTGCATTCTGTAAGCACCAGCATTCCAACGCCAGCAGTCAGCCACAGCTTTCCGCAATAACGATTGGCAAATAACCAGGCAGTTTCGTCTTTTGTCGAACGCATGGTGCGATAGCCGATCCAGCTGTTGATTTGTTTCGGCGTGTGATATCGCATCGCCCATCCCGCAATCACTTGGATTACCGGAATCAGAAATGTGCAGATCATCAGAAATACCATGAAACCATTTCCCCTTTGCTATCCGTCTTGGAATTTATTTTACCGCATGGGAATGCCTTTTGCACGGCAGTCTGCCTTGACATCCTGGACTGTCAGTTCCCGGAAGTGGAACAGAGAGGCTGCCAGTGCCGCAGAGCATCCGGTTTCCAGGAACGCATCTGCGAAGTCAGACAGCTTTCCTGCGCCGCCGCTGGCGATAACCGGAATCTGTACCGCATCGCAGACGGCTTTCAGCATAGGCAGGTCAAAACCACCACGTACGCCGTCGGTATCAATGGAGTTCAGACAGATCTCCCCTGCACCCAGCTGTTCGCACTGTTTGACCCAATCGACCAGGTCCAGCTGCATATTCACACGGCCGCCGTTGATAAATACGGTCCACTTGTTCTCGCCGACTTTTTTGGCATCTACGCCCACGCAGATGCACTGGCAGCCGAAAATGTCTGCACCATCTTTGATGAGCTGCGGATTCTGCACTGCCTGGGAATTGACAGACACCTTATCTGCACCGGCACGGAGCGTGTCACGGATATCGTCTACTGTTTTGATGCCGCCGCCAACGGTCAGCGGAACGAATACCTTTTTTGCGGTCTCCCGAACCACATCCAGCATGACACCTCTGCCCTCATAGGATGCAGTGATATCATAGAACACGATCTCGTCTGCACCCTGCTGGTTATAGGCATAGGCACATTCTACCGGGTCGCCTACATCCTTGATTCCCTCGAAGTTTACACCTTTGACAACCTTGCCATTTCGCACATCCAGGCAAGGGATGATTCGTTTTGCCAGCATATGTTACACTCCTTCCGCAAGGGCAATGGCTTCCCGCAGATCCAATGTACCCTTATAGATCGACTTGCCGCAGATCGTGCCGTACAGCCCCAGTTCCTTACAGCCACGGATATCTGCAATGGTATGCACACCGCCGCTGGCGATGATATTGCATTTGCCCTCTGTGGCATCTCGCAGGTCTTTCAGCTGTTCCAGATTAACGCCGGAAAGCGTGCCGTCTTTTGCAATGTCGGTTACGATAAAATACTGCACACCCACTGCGATCATTTCTTTTGCCAGTGTAATGTAATCGGTGTCGGATTCTTCCAGCCAGCCCTCTGTGGCAACCATGCCGTTCTTGGCATCAATGCCCACTGCAATGTGCTGACTGCCGAACTTCTGCACGGCATCTTTCACCAGCTGCGGATTTTTCAGCGCCGCAGAACCCAGAATGACACGCTCCACGCCGCTTTTCAGATAGGTGTCGATGGTTTCCAGATTTCGGATGCCGCCGCCGACTTCCACTTTCAGTCCGGTTTTTGCTGCCACATCTTCGTAGATATGCTGATTCATTGGTCTGCCCTCTTTAGCGCCGTCCAGATCTACCATGTGAATCCAGGATGCGCCGGCAATTTCAAAACCTTTGGCGGTTTCCATGTAATCTGCTGCGACTTTTTCCACGGTAGAGAAATCGCCTTTGAACAGGCGGACGCAGTTACCGTCTTTAATATCAATTGCAGGTAAAATAATCATCCGATCAGCCCTCCAAAGTTTCGCAGGATTTGCAGCCCGACTTCGCCGCTCTTTTCCGGGTGGAACTGTGCGCCGTAGACGGTTTTGCCGTCATATACCATTGCCGGGATTTTTGCCGTGCCGTATTCTACATAGGCTGCCAGGTATTCGTCCGGCACAACTGCCTGGTAGGAATGCACGAAATACACGTAAGACTCTTCCGGCAGGTTGCGCAGAATCGGGCAGTCGTTCTGCATTTCCAGCTTGTTCCAGCCCATGTGCGGAATCACCATGCCCGGTGCTTCGATTTTTTCTACCTTGCCGGGGACAAGTCCGAGACCGTCGCATTCTTCAAACTCGTAACCCTTTTCAAAGATGAGCTGCATTCCCAGACAGATGCCGAGGAACGGCTTTTTATGGGATTCTTCCCGGATCACGTCGGTCAGTCCGCTGTCGTGCAGCATCTGCATGGCACTGGGAAATGCCCCTACGCCGGGTAGGATCAGCGCATCTGCTTTGCGGATTTTTTCCGGATCAGCGGTCAGTTCTCCGGGAAGTCCCAGATAGTCCAGCGCATTCTTGACGCTGAAAATGTTGCCTGCGCCATAGTCGATAATTGCGATCATCTCAGAGGACTCCTTTCGTGGACAAAGTCTTGCCGTCTTCCAGCGGCGTTACGGCGGTTTTCAGTGCGTGTGCGACTGCCTTGAAAGCCGCCTCACACTTATGGTGATCGTTGGAACCGTACATCATATTGACGTGCAGTGTGATTCCTGCGTTGAATGCAAAGGCACGGAAAAATTCTTCCGTCAGGCAGGCGTCATACTGTCCGATCATAGCGTTGGTGAATGTCCCCTGGAATACCAGGAACGGGCGGTTGCTGATGTCCAGGCTGCAAAATGCCAGCGCCTCGTCCATGGGAATGAATGCACTGCCGTAGCGTGTGATGCCGGACTTGTCGCCCAGCGCCTCACCCAGCGCCTTTCCCAGGACGATGCCGGTGTCCTCGACGGTATGGTGACCGTCCACATAGAGGTCACCCTTTACGGCAATGTCCATGCTGATGCCGCTGTGAACAGACAGTGCGGTCAGCATATGGTCAAAAAAGCCGATGCCGGTGTTGATGTTTGCGGTTCCCATGTTGTCCAGTTTTACGGTCACCTGTATGTCTGTCTCTTTGGTCTTTCGTGCAAGTTGTGCTTGCCGCATATGGATTCCTCCTTGTGTTAGATAAATTCAATTGAAAAATTCCTGCCGCACGGATAAGCTGCTGTTTTGTCTGTCGATTCCGTTGTCTGAATTCCCGTTACTGCTTTTCATCCTCAAACCGAACGGTAATTGCATTAGCGTGTGCCGTCAGCCCTTCTTTATTGGCAATCAGCACAATATCGTCCTTGGCTGCACGCAGAGCGTCCTTGGTATAGTAGGTGTAGCTGGAACGCTTGGTAAAGCTCTGCACGCCCAGCGGAGAGAAGAAACGGGCTGTTCCACTGGTGGGCAGAACGTGGTTCGGACCGGCATAGTAGTCACCCAGCGGTTCTGACGCATATGCGCCCAGGAATACCGAACCGGCATTGTCCAGTGCGCCCAGCAGTTCCATGGGGTTCTCCATGAGGACTTCCAGGTGTTCCGGTGCAACCATATTCGCCAGGACAACAGCCTCTTCACGGGTGTCACACAGCAGGAATGCGCCGTATTCGTTCATGGACTTTTCGATGATCTCTTTTCTGGAAAGGTAGGATGCCTGGCGGTTGATCTCTGCCTGTACCTTTTCTGCCAGTTCCGGGCAGGTTGTGACCAGAATCGCAGATGCCAGGACATCGTGTTCCGCCTGGGACATCAGATCTGCGGCAACAAATTTCGGGTCTGCTGTTTCATCTGCCATAACCAGAACTTCGCTGGGACCTGCGATCATGTCAATATCCACAACGCCGTACAGCAGTTTCTTTGCGGTAGCCACAAAGATATTGCCGGGGCCGACGATCTTGTCTACCTTCGGGATCTCCTCTGTGCCGTATGCCAGGGCTGCGATCGCCTGTGCGCCGCCGGAGAGGAATACACGGTCTACGCCGCAGAGACCGGCTGCAACCAGGATATCCGGGTTCGGTGTACCGTCCTTGCAGGGCGGTGTTACCATGATGATTTCCTTCACGCCGGCAATTTTTGCCGGTACAGCATTCATGATGACGCTGGACGGATACGCTGCCGTGCCGCCCGGTACATACAGACCAACACGCTCCAGACCACGAACACGCTGTCCCAGAATTACACCGTTTGGCAGTGCGTGGATAAAGCCCTCCTGCACCTGGCGCTGGTGGAAATCACGGACGTTTTCGATGGCGTTCAGCATAGCATCTACAAATGCCGGATCTGCATTGGTCAGCGCATCGTTGATGACATCTCTCGGTACTTCGTAGTACTGAGGCAGGCTGCCGTCAAATTTCAGCGTATAGTTTTTAACCGCCTCATCGCCGCCGGTTTTTACGGTGCGGATGATCTCGCTTACCGTTTCGGTAACTCGCTGGTTGGTTTCGCCGGTACGCTTGTCCAGGCTTTCAAAAAAAGCGTCTCGCTGTGCCAGATCACTGGCGTTAATGGTTTTCATGGTAATCATATTATAAAGCCTCCTCAATTTTCTGAATCAAAGCTTCAATTTCAGTTTGCCGCAGTTTCAGACTAACGGTATTGGCAATCAGACGAGCAGAGATCGGGACAACGTCCTCGACGACTTCCAGACCGTTTTCACGGAGCGTTACGCCGGTTTCTACGATATCGACGATGCCGTCTGCCAGTCCCAGCAGCGGCGCAAGTTCCACAGAGCCTTCGATCTTGACGATGTCTACGTCCATGCCCTTGCTTTCAAAAAAGCGCCGTGCTACATTCGGATACTTTGTTGCAATGCACTTGACACCGAAACCGCTGTAGAAGTCGGTTCCCTTTTTGCACGCCAGGGCGAACTTGCATCTGCCGAATCCCAGGTCAACCAGTTCGAAGAACTTGCCCTGCATTTCAATGATCGTATCTTTTCCGACAACACCCATATCGCAGACACCGTGTTCTACATAGGTGATTACATCGTTTGCCTTTGCCAGGACGACTTCCATATTGCCGTCCGGGATCGGCAAGATCAGCCGGCGGCCCTTTTCCCGCACCGCAGTGCAGTCATAGCCCAGCCGTTCCAACAGCCCGACTGTGTCTTTTTCCAGTCTGCCCTTTGTTAATGCAATTCTCAGCGGCTTTGCCATTTACTGTACCTCCGTAATCTCTTCATCTACTACAACGACTTTTCCGATTCTGCTTTCCCGTGCATACTCACGCACCAGATCCAGGCTGTCGAAAAATGCAAACTCCACAACCTGTCCCTTGCTGCGCAGTTCCTGGGATACCTTAGCGGCTTTCATTTCATAGCCGGGCGCTGCAAAAATCACAGCATCTGCCGGCTGCAGCTGTGCCGGCTGGTCTTTCATGCGTACATTTGCAACGGCATCTACATTGATTGCAAAGCCGGTTGCCGGGATATCATAGCCAAAGTCGGACAACAGCTTGTTATAGCGTCCGCCGGAAAGCACTTCTTCGCCATAGCCTTCCAGATAGCCCTTGATGATGACGCCGGTATAATAGTCCGCATTGTTGACCATGCCCAGATCAACGGTCAGTCTGCCCTTGCCGATCACGGTGGAAATGTCCTTATACAGTTTCCGCAGATCCATCAGAATCTCGTCGATCCGCTCGTTGGAATACAGCTGGGATGCCTTGTCAAAGACTTCTTCACCGCCAAACAGTGCCGGCAGCTTTTTCAGCGCAGCGGCAACTTTTACATCATCCATGGTATCCAGAACGTCATTCAGTGCCGGATAGTTCTTTGTTTCGATCAGATAGCGAATGTTTTCACGTTCTTCCGGTGTGGCATTCAGTTCCCGCATCAGTTCCTTGAATACGCCGGCATCTCCCAGTTCCAGGGAAAAGCTGATATTATCGCTGCTGAACGACGCCAGGGATTCGATCGCTGTTGTAATCATTTCCACATCCGCCAGGTAAGAAGAAGAGCCGAGCAGTTCAATGCCTGCCTGCGTGATCTCGTCACTTCTGCCCTTGAGTGCAGGTTCAAAGCGATACACGGTCTGGTTATAGCAGAGACGCAGCGGCAGGGACGCATCCCGCAGACGGGTCGCCGCAACTCTGGCAATGGGCATGGTGGATTCCGGACGCAGCACCAGCAGACGTCCCTTGCTGTCTGTCAGCTTATACAGGCGTTCCTGCGGATAATGTCCGGATTCTGACTGAAATACGTCAAAAAATTCCAGTCCCGGTGTAGTCAGTTCAGAATATCCCTTGCTCCGAAACAGGTCATGCAGATCCTGCTCGATTTCCCGGCGCACCAGGCATTCTTCAAACAAAAAGTCCTTTGTCCCCTCCGGGGTAATCAAATCATACTTTCTCATACGTTCCTCCTAACGCTTTATCGTGCTACTACAATACTATAGTAGCACATCAAACATCCAATGTCAAGGACAATTCATTAAAAGAGTGTCATCTGACTGGATTTCGGCAAATCGCCCATAGCATTCAACTGTTCCAGCGTTTCAATTATGGTTTTTGATGCGCCACTCTGGGATTGGAATTCTTCGATGGAAATGAAATTTCGCTTTTGCGCTGTATCGTACAGGTTCTGTGCCGCAGAAATACCGATGCCGGGTACGGCGCTGAACGGAATGCGGATCTTGTTGTCCTCTACCAGATATTTTGTCGCATGGGAGTGGAACAGGTCGATCGGCAGGAATTCACAGCCACGGCTGAGCATCTCATTGACGATAAGCAGCGTATCCAACAGGTCGGATTCCTTTTTGGAGCGTTCGTTGCCCTTTTCTTTCAGTTCCTCGATTTTTGCACGGACTGCCTCTTTTCCCTGGAGCGCAAGAACTGCGTCAAAGTCGTCACCACGGGTACTGAAGTAAACCGCATAATATGCCAGCGGATGGTACAGCTTGAACCATCCCAATTTGATGGCGGCGGTAACATAGGCGGCGGCGTGTGCTTTCGGGAACATATACTTGATTTTCAGACAGCTGTCAATATACCACTGCGGCACATTGTGGTCTTTCAGCATCTGCACACGTTCCGGCGTAAAGGTTTTCGGGGCTTTTCCCTTTCGGGTGTCCTCCATGATCTGGAATGCCTGCTTTGGCTCTACGCCCTTATGCAGCAGGTAGGTCATGATACTGTCACGTGTTCCGATTACGTCTGAAATGGTGCAGGTGCCGTTGTCGATCAGATCTTTCGCATTGCCCAGCCATACGTCTGTACCGTGCGAAAGTCCGCTGACCTGTAAGAAGTCGCTGAACTTTTTCGGTTTGGAGTCCAGCAGCATCTGAATGGTGAATCCGGTACCCATTTCCGGGATGCCCAGACTGCCTGTCTGGCAGTAGATCTCGTCTGGAGTTACGCCGAGAACAGAGGCATCTGTACACATCTGGATGACCTTCGGGTCTGTTGTGGGGACTTCGTGAATAGAAAGTCCTGTCATATCTTCCAGGTGCTTATACATGGTCGGCACGACGTGACCCAGCTCATCCAGTTTCAGAATGGTATCATGGAGGGAGTGAAAGTCAAAATGCGTGGTCAGAATTTCGGACTCCGCATCGTCTGCCGGGTGCTGTACCGGTGTGAAGTCGTATACGTCATAGTCACTGGGTACAACGACCATGCCGCCCGGATGCTGACCGGTAGTTCGCTTGATGCCGGTACAGCCGATGGACAGCCGGTTGATCTCTGTAGGGCTGTAGTGCAGTCCCTTTTCTTCCAGATATTTTTTGACGTAGCCATAAGCCGTTTTTTCTGCCAGCGCCGAGATCGTTCCTGCCTTAAACACGTTGTCCCGTCCGAAGAGCTCCTCGGTGTAACGGTGTGCAGAGGACTGGTATTCGCTGGAGAAGTTCAGGTCGATATCCGGCGCTTTGTCGCCGTCAAATCCCAGGAATGTTTCAAAAGGAATGTCGTGTCCGTCACGGTTCATTTCTGTACCGCATTCCGGGCAGTTTTTCGGCGGCAGGTCAAATCCGGAACCAATGCTGCCGTCTGTGATAAACTCACTGTGTTTGCATTTCGGGCAGACGTAGTGTGGCGCAAGCGGATTTACCTCGGAGATTCCTGCCATGGATGCCACGAAAGAAGAACCGACAGAACCACGGGAACCTACCTGGTAGCCATGTGCAACACTGTCCCAGACAAGCTTTTGTGCGATGATGTACAGCACAGAGAAACCATGCTTGATAATTGAAGAAAGCTCCCGGTTCAGCCGCTTTTCTACCAGTTCCGGCAGCGGATCGCCGTAGATCTCCTTTGCCTTGGTGTTAGTGATGCGCACCAGGTCCTCTTCTGCGCCGTCAATGGTCGGGGTGAATGTTCCGTTCGGGAACGGCTGGATGCGCTCGATCTGGTCCGCCACGGCGTTGGTATTCGTCACGACAATTTCGTATGCCTTTTCTTCGCCCAAGTAGGAGAACTCGTCCAGCATCTCCTCTGTGGTCCGCAGATAAAGCGGCGGCTGAAAGCGAGCATCTTCATAGCCTTGTCCGGCTTGCAAGATCTCACGGTAAATGGCATCTTCCTTGTCCATGAAATGCACGTCGCAGGTGGCGCAGACCGGAATGCCCAGTTCGTCGCCCAGCGCTACGATCTTTCGGTTGTATTCCTGCAACTCTTCGATGTTGGCAGCTGTGCCGTTTCGAATCATAAAGGCGTTGTTCCCTGCCGGCTGGATTTCCAGGTAATCATAAAACTTTGCCAGCTGGACAATTTCTTCATGAGGTCTCTCGTCTACAAACGCCTGGAAGAGTTCACCAGCCTCGCAGGCGCTGCCGAAAATCAAGCCTTCACGGTGCTGCATCAGAACTGATTTCGGAATCAGCGGCTTTCGATAGAAACACTCTATGTGTCCATAGGAGATCAGCTTGTATAGATTTTTCAGACCAATGTGGTTGCGTACCAGAATGATCTGGTGGAATGATTTCAGCTTTTTAACGTCTATCTCCTGGGTCTTGTTGTTCAGATCAGAGAGCAGAACAGCGCCCTTTGTCTGTATCAGACGGCTGACCAGTTCTTTATAGATCTTTGCCAGCATCTGTGCGTCATCGGAGGCACGATGGTGGTCGAACTTTCCCAGTTTCAGCGCCTTTGCTACGCCGTCCAGTCTGTGACGGGACATGGTCGGAAGCATACATTTGCAGAGAACCAACGTGTCCAGTGTTGCAAAGTCAAAGGTGATATGCTGCCGCTTGCAGACATTGCGGACAAATGAGGTGTCAAACTTTGCATTATGGGCAGCCAGAACCGGATTTTCGCCGCAGAATTCCATGAACTTTCGCAGTGCCTCTGCCTCTTTTGGCGCACCCTCCACCATAGCATCTGTAATGCCGGTGAGTTCGACGATCTTTGCCGGGATCGGCCGCTCCGGGTCTACCATGGTGTTGAAGGTTTCCACCACCTGCATTCCACGCATCCGGACAGCGCCGATTTCGGTCAGCCGGTCATGAGTCGGGCTGAGTCCTGTCGTTTCCACGTCAAATATAATGATCTCATCCTGTAAGGTGCGGTCTCCGGGATTGTCAATTACCATCAGACGGTTCAAGTCATTGACAACATATGCCTCGCAGCCGAAGATCACCTTGAAATCTTTGTCCTTGAAACCACGCCAGGCGTTCATTGCGTCCGGAAAAGCCTGTGCAATTCCGTGGTCTGTAATGGCGATTGCCGGATGTCCCCACTCATGCGCCCGCTGTACCAGCCGCTCACAGGGTGTGACTGCATCCATCTGAGACATATTTGTATGGCAGTGCAGTTCCACACGTTTTTTGGGGGCATTGTCCATTTTTCGCTGACGCTTTACCATGACGATGGATTCTGGTTTCAGAACGTCTTCCCGGGCAAAATCGTCATAGCCGATACGTCCGATAATCAGCAGTGTACTGTCCTTTTTGATCTCACCGAACGGCATTTTTGAGAGTTTTTCGGTTGTGTCGAAAATCTTGACCAGCACGGAATAAGTCCCGTCTGTGATCTGATAGGTCAGAATGGTTCGTTCCCCACGAACTTCACGGGAATCCATGGCGAATACATCGCCCATGACAACCACACGCTGGTTCTGTACCTCCACAGCCTCCCGTATCGGCATGGGAATATCCCGGATAGGTCTGCCTTTGATCAAGACAGCGCTGCCCGGTACAACTCCGGGAATATCTTCGTTCATGGCAACGCTCTGTGCGGTAGGCTTCGGGGCTTTTTCGCCGCCGGCAGACGGTGCAGGTGCAGACGGCTGCGCCTGGAACTGTTCGCTGTGCTTGGGCAGTTCCTTTTCTGCCTGTGCGATCATTGCCTGGAACTGGTCATCGCTGACGCTGGCGTCTCCCAGGAATTCCACATGAAACGGCTTTGAGAAAAGCTGTTCCAGCAAGCCCGAGAAAAAGTCAGCCACATGATATTTTTGCAAGATATCATAGCCGCCGTTGTGCAGCTGGATATGCAGGTTGTCACCGTCCAGCGTCACTTCTGCGCCGTCAATGAATCCGTTGACTACAGTCATTTCCCGTTTCAGAAACATGACCAGATCCGGGAAATATGTCATCGTGAACAATTCTGGTGTATAGCGTGGATGCAGCCGGACGGCGTGGATTTCCAGGCGGATTTCCAGTTCATGTTCCAGTGCAATCAGATCCTGTGCCGGGACGAGATGCGAAAATGCAATGTAAAACGAAATTTTCGTCAGGTTTTCCGAATATGTCATCCGTTTCAGCACGCCGTCCTGTACGGACTCCGGCATTATGGGGACGTATTCTTCCAAAAACTCTGCGAAATTCAAATCCATATGTTCCACTCCTATTATTGTACCTTAGAGTTTTTCAATCTCTGCCATCAGTTCCGGAACGATGTCCTCCTCCGCAACCTTTCGAAGAACAGTCCCCTTCCGGAACAGCATTGCACATCCGTCGCCGCCGGCGATTCCGATGTCTGCCTCTCTTGCCTCGCCGGGTCCGTTTACCACGCAGCCCATGACTGCAACCTTGATGTCCTTATCCACGTTTTCTAGGGCAGCCTCTACTTCCTTGGCAGTTTTCACCAGGTCGATCCGGGTTCTGCCGCAGGTGGGACAGGAGACGATCTGCGGTCCCCCACGCTTGCCGATACACTTGAGAATATCTCTGGCAGCCTTGATTTCCTTTACCGGGTCTTCTGTCAGAGAAACACGAATGGTTTCGCCGATGCCGTCGTGGAGCAGTGAACCGATGCCGATTGCCGATTTAATCAGACCCATTCGCTCTGTGCCTGCCTCTGTAACGCCCAGGTGGAGCGGATAGCTACACTGCTGCGCACACAGGCGGTAAGCGTCGATCATGGTGTTGACATCGGATGATTTCATAGAGATGACGATATCATCAAAGCCGCACGCCTCCAGCATCTGCACGTGTCCCATGGCGCTTTCAACCAATGCCTCAGCTGTAGGCGCACCGTATTTTGCCAGGATTTCTTTTTCCAGCGAGCCGGAGTTGACGCCGATGCGGATGGGGATATTTCTTGCCTGGCAGGCTTTTACGACCGCCTGCACCCGGCTCATGCCGCCGATGTTGCCGGGGTTGATCCGGATCTTATCAATCCCTGCCTCTGCTGCCTCCAGCGCCAGGCGGTAGTCAAAATGGATGTCGGCAACCAGCGGAATCGAGATCTTTTCTTTGATTGCCGGAATTAGTGCGATTGCCTCGTGGTTCGGGATTGCAGCACGGACGATCTCACATCCTGCCTGTTCCAGTGCCACTGCCTGTGCCACGCTGCCGGCAATGTCATCGGAACGAGTGTTCAGCATGGACTGGATATAGATATGACTGCCGTCCAGCGTGCAGTTTCCGACCTTTACAGGTTTCAAATTTCTCATATATGTCACTCCCTATTTTTGAAAAAAGCGTCCCACATCTTGTATGGTTACCAGGATCATCAGCAGGAACAAAGCTGCCATGCCGATGAAATGCACCAGTGCCTCCCGTTCTTTGGCAATGGGCTTGCGGCGAATTGCCTCGATCAGCAGGAACACAAAACGGCTGCCGTCCAGACCGGGGATGGGGAGCAGATTGAACACGCCTACATTTACGGTAATGAAGATCGTCAGATTTATGACAGACTGAAACCGTTCCAGGAAATTATCTCCGCTGGAGGCTGCCTGTTCAATTACGCTGACGGTGCCGACCGGACCGGAAAGATCCTGCAGACCATACTTACCGCTTACCAGTTCCACCAGAGACATCCAGATCAGCTTTGCGGTTGCAACCGTATCTTTTGCCGCATAGGAAACGATCGTGACTGGATTTTTCGGCTTTCCTTCCACTGCGAAATCCAGCAGCCCGTCTGTGTTGTCATTGTGGAACGTAACGTTTTCAATGGTGACACGCTTGCCGTCTCGTTTTACGGTAATGTCGTAGGTTTCGGTGTCTGTGGTTTGCAGCTTATAGATCAAGTCGCTGGTTGAAAAAATGTGGCTGCCGTCAATGGCAACAATCTTATCCCCGACTTGCAGACCAGAGCGTTCGCTTTCCGCAGCGGTTACGGTTTCACCGGCTGCATTGGTGGTCTCCGCAAACCGGGCAATGGTCAGAGAAGGGACTTTTTGTGCAGTACAAAGCAGTATCACTATCAGCAGGAATCCAAGCACCAAATTCATGAACGGACCGGCAAGTATAACGGTCATGCGCCGCCACACCGGCTTTTTTTCAAATGCGTTCGGATTGTCGCTGGACTGATCTTCGCCCTCCATGGCACAAAATCCGCCAACAGGAAAAAGGCGGAGAGAGTATTCTGTCTCCCCTTTTTGGAAGTGCAGAAGTTTCGGGCCCATACCGACGGCAAATTGATTCACCTGAATGCGGTTCAGTTTCGCAGCGATAAAATGCCCGAATTCATGGATGACAACAATGATAAAAAAAATCAGAATTGCGATGAGGATAGTTACAATGTGCTGCATATGCTGTTTCCTTTCTATGCAATGGCGTTTCGAACGAACTCCCGTGCCTGTGTATCTGCTTTCATAACATCCTCATATGTTTTGATTGCTGTAGGCGGAATGGATGCCATCGCCTGTTGTGCCAGTGCGCCGATTTCCAGGAAACCGATCTTTCCCGCCAGGAACGCTGCAACAGCAACCTCATTTGCCCCGTTTACGATGCAGGGTGCTGTACCGCCGGCGGTGATTGCCGCAATTGCGGTTTTCAGACAGGTAAAGGTCTCCATATCCGGTTTTTCGAAGGTCAGTGTGCCGTAATCTGTCAGAGACAGATGCTTTGTCGGGCAGGGCATTCTCTCCGGATACAGCAGGGCATACTGAATCGGAATTTTCATATCCGGTACGCCCAGCTGAGCGATGACGGAACAATCCTGGTATTCTACCGCCGAATGCACAACGCTCTGACGATGTACCACGATCTCGATCTGATCCGGGGTCAGATCGAAGAGCCACTTTGCCTCAATGAATTCCAATCCCTTATTCATCAGCGTTGCAGAGTCAATGGTGATCTTGTTGCCCATGCTCCAGTTCGGGTGATTCAGTGCATCTGCAACAGTGACATTTTCCAGTTCCGCACGAGTCTTTCCGAAGAACGGCCCGCCGGATGCAGTCAGAATGATCTTGTTCAGCTGTTCCCGGCGATTTCCTTGCAGGCACTGGAAGATGGCGGAGTGTTCGCTGTCCACGGGATAGATATGCACACCCTTCCGGGCAGCTTGTTCCATGACCAGTGAACCTCCGGCAACCAGTGTTTCCTTGTTTGCCAGGGCAACGTCCATGCCGGCAGAAATAGCGGTCAGTGTGGGAAGAAGTCCCACCATGCCTACAACGGAATTGATTAGGATATCTGCGTTTTTATCTGCTGCGATGTCGCAGAGTCCATCCATGCCGCACAGCACCTGTACCGGCAAATCTGCCAGACGCTGCTTCAGTTCCTGATACTGGCTCTCTTCAAAAATGCAGACCTTTTTCGGGTGATATTCCCGTGTCTGTTGTTCCAGCAGTGTAATATTTCGATTTGCTGCCAGGGCATGGACCTGCATATCATGTGCCTTTGCAACTTCCAGCGACTGCGTGCCAATCGAACCGGTCGAGCCTAGTATTGAAATACATTTCCCCATTTTTTCTGTCTCCTTTTTGAAACAGGCTCATAAACACCACACACGACACAAAGCAAAGCGCCCTGCATCGTGTGTGGTGTGTGGGCAGTATTGCCCGAGAGCCTATACAATTATCCAAAGAATACCGGGTACATCATTTCCAGCGCATAGAACGCCGGGACAGTGAACAGAACGCTGTCAAAGCGATCCATTACGCCGCCGTGTCCGGGCATAATGTTTCCGAAATCCTTGATTCCCTGCTGGCGTTTCAGAACAGATGCGCTCAGATCGCCCAGCACGCTGATAACTGCACACACAATACCAATGAAAATAAGCCACAGGTAATGTACATGAGCGTGTGCAATCAAGCTGTAGATCAGTGCGAAAATCACCATGAAGATTACGTCTGCCGCAATGCCGCCGAAGAAACCTTCCACGGTTTTTTTCGGGCTGATTTCCGGGCAGAGCTTGTGTTTGCCCAGGAATGTTCCGGCGAAGTATGCGCCGGTGTCTGCCACCCAAGCAGAACAGAGCGCCAGGATCACACTTGCCAGACCATAGCTGCTGATGTGCAGCAGTGTGTTTAGCATACTCAAGGAATGCGATACCAGCAGGGTGATTGCTGCAATAAACAATGTAGACTGATATGTCACGCGCTTATGCAGCAGAACCATTTCCGCAAACATGGCAATGATGCACAGGAATGTCAGTGCAATCACTGCGGTATAGTTTCCGTAGTACTGCAAAAACGGCAGTGCCGCACCGTACAGGAAACCTGCGCCGATGGAAATGCGGCAGTGCAGGCACTTCCCTGCACGAAATAGTTCAAACAAAGCAATGCAGATCAGCGCTGCAATTGCCAGCGGAAAAACAAATGTTTTATGCAGCAGCAGAATTGCAACTGCCAGAATTGCGCCGACGACGCCGGAGATGATACGTACTTTCATACTCAGATGCCTCCAAATCGTCTGCCACGCTGTGCGAAATCTGCCAATGCCCGGTTCAGCTCATTTCGGTTGAAGTCCGGCCACAGAATATTGGTGAAGTAATACTCTGCATAGGCGCACTGCCAGATCAGATAGTTGGACAGCCGCAGTTCGCCGCTGGGACGGATCAGCAGGTCAACATCCGGCAGACCGGCTGTATAGAGATGGTCTGCAATCGTCTGTTCGGTGATATCGTCCGGAGAAAGTGTTCCTGCCTGTACCTGCTTGGCAATTTCCTGCGTTGCGTGCTTGATCTCATCTCTGCCGCCGTAGTTGATGGCGAGAATCAGGTTCATCTTTTCAAAGTCCCTGGAATCGTGTTCCAGTTCTTCCATGCGCTTTTGCAGGCGATCCTGGAGTCTGCTCCGGTCGCCGACAAACACCATGCGCACACGGCGTTCCAGGTACTGATCTGCCTCACAGAGGTAATCCCAGAACAAATCCATGATGGCGTCCACTTCGTCCTGCGGTCGTTTCCAGTTCTCCGTGGAGAAAACATAAAAAGAGGCATTTCGCAGACCAATGTCCCGGCAGTACAGAGACAGGTCTTTGAAATTCTTCGCACCTTCACGGTGTCCGAATTTTCGTGGCATACCACGCTTGGTTGCCCATCTGCCGTTGCCGTCCATAATAAAGCCTACGTGCTGCGGCAGCTGTTCCGGCAGTGCAATAGCGCCGGTGGTTGGTTCGTCCTTGGGGGAAGTTTTTTTGTTGAAAAATGGCAGAGCCATACAGTTCATCTCCTATTCTGTTTCCAGGACTGGATGGGACCGTGCATCGTCAGATGCTCATGATCTCCTTATCCTTTTCAGATACCATCTTGTCGATCTCAGCAACGTACTTATCGGTTACGTCCTGAATCTGCTTTTCGCCGTCCTTTACTTCATCCTCGGTCAGCTCGGATGCCTTTTTCTTTGCTTTCAGCTTTTCAATGGAATCACGGCGAACATTGCGGACTGCAACCTTGCACTCTTCGCCCAGTTTCTTGATCTCCTTGCAGAGTTCCTTACGGCGATCTTCGGTCAGCTGCGGGAATACCAGACGCAGCACCTTGCCGTCGTTGGTCGGTGTGATGCCTACATCAGAGGACAGGATCGCTTTCTCAATGGCTTTCAGAGAAGTGACATCCCACGGCTGGATCACCAGGATGCGAGCCTCAGAAACGGATACAGCAGCCATCTGCTGGATCGGGGTCGGCACGCCGTAATAGTCAACCTGTACCTTATCCAGAACAGCCGGATTTGCACGGCCAGCACGAATTGTGGTAAACTCGTGTGCCAGGCGGTCGGTGGACTTCTTCATTTTATCTTCTGTTTCTTTAATAATCGCTTTCATAATATTTTCCCGATATACGGGACTCCTTTCGATTTTTAGTGTACGCTGCAATAGGATGGTTTATGCCTTTGCTGCAATGGGGTCGACCTCAGATACAACTGTACCCACATCTTCACCCATGACTGCATCGTAGATGTTTTCCGGACGGCTCAGATCGAACACGAGCATCGGCATCTTGTTGTCACGGCACATGGATGCGGCTGTGCTGTCCATAACCTGCAATGCGCTGCCCAGAACATCGCTGAATGTCAGACGGGAATAACGAACTGCATCTTCATACTTGTGCGGATCCTTGTCGTAAACACCGTCTACCATGGTTGCCTTCAGCAGAATGTCTGCCTCGATCTCTACAGCACGCAGAGTTGCTGCGGTATCGGTCGAGAAGAACGGGCTGCCTGTGCCGCATCCGAAAATAACGACTCTGCCTTTTTTCAGATGTGTGATGGCACGGTTGCGGATATACGGCTCTGCGATCTGCTGCATACTGATTGCGGTTTGTACCCGCACTTCCAGTCCAAGAGATTCCAGCATATCTGCAACAGCCAGTGCATTCATTGTGGTTGCCAGCATTCCGATGTGGTCTGCTCTGGTGCGGTCCATGTTCTCGCTGGAACGTCCACGCCAGAAGTTGCCGCCGCCGACAACGATGCCCATTTCTACGCCTGCATCGACGCACTTTTTAATGCTTTTGCAAATCGGCAGCATTGTTTCTGCGTCCAGTCCGGTTTTCTTCGGACCGGCAAGTGCCTCGCCGCTTAATTTCAGAAGAACTCGATGATATTTCGGTTTCATGCTTCTTGATTCCTTTCGTCTGTTACTCGGTATTCAGACTCCCGTACCGCAGTCTGACAAATGATGCCTTCCTTTTGGAAAGACAGTCCATATGTCTATTTTACACTATTTCTCCGGAAATGTAAAGTCATTTTCGGAAAAAAATAAAAAAAGAGCATGACAACCGCCATGCTCCCTCTTTCAGCACGATTGCCCTCAAAATGGCAATGCACAATTCATAAATTTTAGGGGTATCTTACTTAATCATGCTTGCAATTTCTTCTGCGAAATTGTCAGCCTTCTTTTCGATACCTTCGCCACGCTCAAAGCGAACAAAATCAGTGATTGCGATTGTAGTGCCAGCTGCCTTTGCAACGCCGTCTACATAGCTCTGAACGGTTTCTTTGTTTTCCTTGACGAAAGCCTGTTCCAGCAGGCAGTTTTCGCCATAGTACTTGCCAACCTTACCAGCGGCAATCTTTTCCTTAACCTGTTCCGGCTTGTTCGCCATCTTCGGGTCCTCTGCCATCTGAGCCAGGATGATTTTCTTTTCTTCGTCCAGAACAGCTGCCGGAACGTCTTCACGCTTCAGATACGGCGGGTTCATTGCAGCAACCTGCAGTGCGCAGTCCTTTGCAGCAGCCAGAACTTCCGGTGTTGCGCCAGCCGGAGATTCTGCACGAACCATAACGCCGATCTTGCCGCCGCCGTGGATATACGGTACGAGGATGCCTTCCATGCGAACGAAACGACGGATTTGCAGGTTCTCACGAATCTTCAGGAACAGTTCCTGGAGTGCTTCGTCAACAGTCATTGTGCCGCCGGATACAGTAGTAGCCTTCAGAGTCTCTACGTCTGCCGGATTCTTTTCGATAATGGTATCAGCAACCTGGTTTACAAATGCCTTGAATTCATCGGTGTTTGCAACGAAGTCAGTCTCAGAGTTTACTTCAACAACGCAGCCTACGCTGTTGTCAGCGTTAACCTTAGCAACAACCATACCCTCTGCAGCAACACGACCAGCCTTCTTTGCCTGAGTAGCCAGTCCCTTTTCACGCAGCAGTTCAATTGCCTTTTCTACATCGCCGTCAGCCTCAGTCAGAGCCTTCTTGCAGTCCATCATACCAACGCCAGTGGACTTACGCAGTTCATTGACATCTTTTGCAGTAAAATTAGCCATTAGATGTTTCCTCCTAATCCTATTTTCAAATGTTTCTCTCAAAAAACCCGAATAGGGGCGGATTCGCCAGACATATTCGGGTTTCTGATTTCACAGATATTTCAGTTTTGCTTATTCAGCAGCCTCAGCCTCTGCGGTTTCAGCAGCCTCTGCAGCAGCAGCGTCAGCGCCCTGGCGGCCTTCGATGATTGCATCAGCCATAACGCCAGCGATCAGCTTTACAGCACGGATTGCGTCATCGTTACCCGGGATAACGTAGTCGATCTCATCCGGATCGCAGTTGGTGTCTACGATTGCAACGATCGGGATGTTCAACTTCTTTGCCTCTGCAACAGCGATGCGCTCCTTGCGGGGGTCAACGATGAACAGTGCACCCGGCAGCTTCTTCATATCCTTGATACCGCCCAGGAACTTCTCCAGCTTTTCAATCTCCAGCTGTAGCTTACCAACTTCCTTCTTCGGCAGCAGGTCAAATGTGCCGTCGCTTTCCATCTCGTGCAGCTGTTCCAGACGCTTGATTCTTCTCTGGATGGTTGCAAAGTTTGTCATCATACCGCCCAGCCAACGTGCGTTTACATAGTACGCACCAGCACGGGTAGCCTCTTCCTTGATGGAATCGCCAGCCTGCTTCTTTGTACCAACGAACAGTACAGACTCGCCCTGTGCAGACAGGTCACGGATGAACATATAAGCCTCATCCAGTTTCTTTACGGTCTTCTGCAGGTCGATGATGTAGATGCCGTTACGTTCGGTGAAAATGTACGGAGCCATTTTCGGGTTCCATCTTCTGGTCTGGTGACCAAAGTGTACGCCAGCTTCCAAGAGCTGCTTCATAGATACTACGCCCATTGTGTAGTCCTCCTAAATAAAATGGTTTTGCTTCCTCCGCCGTTCTTATGGGTGTATCCGGCTCTGCATTCCTGCAAAGCACCCGCATACACCAAGAAAGACGTGTGAACTGCCTTATTATTATACCAAAAAACGTGTTGTCCGGTCAAGTTTCTCCATGCAGAAATTTTGTGTTAGTTTAACTTGATATTTGTGCAGTCTGTACATATCTTGCCCAGTTCCACCAGGATAACGTCTTTTCCGACCAGACGAATCTGGCGAAAATCTATGATACAATTATCCCGTGGGCCAAAAATCCCCCACAGCCGTGGTCTGCCGTACAGGATCAGTGCGGTTACAGATGCCGTCTGTGCATTCATCTGCAAATCGTCGATTCTTCCGAGATTTTCACCGTTGACAACATTGATTACATCTTTGCTGCGCAGTTCTTCCAGCGTACACACCATTGGATATCACCTCTGGAAAAGAATATGCAGCTTTTTCGGTTTTCTTTCATGCGGTCAGCTTGAAAACAACGGTACAGATCAAATCAACTGCCAGAATGCCGGCGCAAATGATGCTGGTGTATTTCAAGACCTTTGGCGACATACAGCCGGTTATTTTTGCAAACAGCGGACGGAGCAGATACAGAAACAACACGCCTCCAATGCCAAAACGGACGGATGGCGAAAGCGCAACTCTTGCCTGGAAGTTGATGTCATAGTCTGCATATGTCTGCCACGGCCAGCTGCCGGTAATCCATTCCAGCAGGTAGCTGGCGCATAATTCGATAACAGTTGCCACAGCGCCGCACCCCAGAAATATCAGAATTGGTCTTGCCCAGCGGATGCTCCATTTCATCGGCATTTGTGCGAATTTTCCGAAACAAAGCAGAAATGCCAGCATTCCGACACCGTATACCGGACAATAGGGGCCAAACAGCACACCACGATTGTCAAATCCCCAGCGATAGACTACGACTTCCAGAAAGACCTCATAGCACCACCCGATGACTGCTGCCATCAAAAAATAGAGAAACAGTTTTTCTACTGTCTGCACTCTTAATTGTTTTTCACTCATCTCACTTTCCTCCGTTTTCTTTCTCCAATTTGTAAAAAAGCAGGCGCTCGAAAAAAGGAAACGCCTGCTTTTTCTATTTTCAAAATTTGATATGAATTACTTCTTTTCTGCCAGCGCTTTTTTTGTAACTGCTGCAATATTCTCTGCACACAGACCAAATTCCTTCAGCAGATCAATAGCCGGACCGGAATGACCGAATTCGTCATTTACGCCGATGCGAACTACCGGAACCGGACAGCAGGAAGTGACAGCCTCTGCAACTGCGCCGCCCAGACCGCCGATGATGCTGTGTTCTTCAACTGTTACCAGCAGACCGGTTTCCGATGCTGCCTTGCAGATCAGTTCCGTATCCAGCGGCTTGATTGTGTGAATGTTCAGTACACGTGCGTGGATGCCCTCTGCCTCCAGCATTTCAGCAGCCTTCATGGACTCCCAGACCATCAGACCGGTTGCAACCAGTGTGACATCTGTTCCCTTGCGCAGGGTGATACCCTTTCCGATGGTAAACTGATAGGTTGCCGGATCGTTGAAGATCGGGGTTGCCAGTCTGCCGAATCGCAGGTATACCGGACCCTCATACTGGATCGCAGCCTCAACAGCAGCCCTGGCCTCAACGTCATCTGCCGGATTTAAAATGGTCATGCCCGGAATCGTGCGCATCAGTGCGATATCCTCGTTGCACTGGTGTGTTGCACCGTCTTCGCCGACAGAAATGCCAGCGTGTGTTGCGCCGATCTTTACATTCAGATGCGGGTAACCAATGGAGTTGCGGACGATTTCAAATGCTCTGCCTGCTGCAAACATAGCGAAGGTGCTGGCAAACGGAATCTTGCCTGCGGTGGACAGACCGGCAGCTACGCCCATCATATTTGCCTCGGCAATGCCGCAGTCGAAGAAACGCTCCGGATATGCTTTCTTGAAGATGCCGGTTTTGGTTGCGGCAGCCAGGTCAGCATCCAGAACAACCAGTTCCGGGTATTTTTCTGCGAGATCACGAAGTGTCTCACCATAGCTTTCTCTTGTTGCTTTTTTCTGCAATTCTGCCATCGTTTAACCCTCCAGTTCCTTCAGCTGTGCTGTCAGTTCAGCCATTGCCTGTTCGTATTCTGCCTGATTCGGCGCCTTGCCGTGCCAGCCGACCTGGTTTTCCATAAAGGAAACGCCCTTGCCCTTGACACTCTTCTGAATGATTACTACCGGCTTGCCGACAATAGATTCTGCCTCTTGCATTGCTGCATCAATGGAATCAAAATCATGTGCATCCATCCGGATCACGTGCCAGCCGAATGCCTCGAACTTCTCCGGAATCGGCTCGGGAGAGCAGACTTCGGAGATCTTGCCGTCGATCTGGAGACCGTTGTTGTCAACGATGGCTACCAGGTTGTCCAGGTGATACTGGTTTGCAAACATAGCTGCCTCCCAGACCTGTCCTTCTTCGATCTCGCCGTCACCCAGGATGGTGTATACCTTATAGGATGCACTGTCCAGCTTGCCAGCCAGTGCCATACCACAGGCAGCGGAAATACCCTGTCCCAGAGAACCGCTGGACATATCTACACCCGGAATATGGATGCAGGGATGACCTTGCAGCATTGCGCCGATATGACGCAGAGACTTCAGCTCTTCCTTCGGGAAAAAGCCACGCTCTGCCAGTGTGGAATACAGTGCAGGTGCGCAGTGACCCTTGGACAAAACCAAACGGTCACGGTCTGCCATTTCCGGCTGTTTCGGATCTACGTGCATTTTTGCAAAATACAGGTAAGTCAGCGTGTCGCAGATCGAAAGCGAACCGCCCGGATGACCGGACTTTGCATGATAGGTGCCTTCTACAACACCCATACGAATGCGACAAGCTGTTGCCTGTAGCTGTTTCTTGGTCATTTCATCCATACTATGAACCTCCAATGATTTCGTAATATGATGGATCAGTTCCGCAATTGCGTTGGTTTCGCAGGATTGCGTCAACTGAATATCAACGATTTTCTTTACACAAGGCTGTGCATTTGACGGGCAGGCGCTGATGTCAGCGGCACGGAGCATTTCCAGGTCATTGTCAAAGTCCCCCGCTGCTGTGATTTTCCAGTTCTCTGCGCCGCACAGCGTCCGGTATCGCCGCAGTGCGCTGCCTTTGGTTGCACCCTTGGGCAGCATTTCATAAAAGCGAGTCTCCGACTGTACAAAGTCTGCACAGTCCCAGTTTTGCGCTGCAAAATATGCGATTAAATCCGGCATTCGCTCCGGTGCAATCGCAAACAGCACCTTGAGCCACCCCTCGGGGATCTCTTCCGGTTCCGCCAGAATCGGTTCGACCTGGCAGATTTCCAGATGCTCTTTTTCATAAGGCGTCATCCTTGCCACATAAGTGCCGTCTGTCCGCAGGATCTCGGCGGAGACGTCCGGGAACGCATCCAGCACCTGGCGTGTGACAGCGACAGCGTCCGCCGGCAGCTTTTCCGTATAGAGCCACTTTTCTGTGACGGGGTCATAAATTGCCGCACCGTTGAACAGGATAACAGGAATGTTCGGTTTCAGCTTATTTAAGTAGCGCTGTGCTGCCTGTAATGTTCGTCCGGTCGCAATGGCAAACTTGCCGCCTTTTGCACGAAACTGTGAAATTGCCGCAGCGTCCGCCGCAGAAATTTCCTTGCTGGACGGCAGAAGTGTACCGTCCAGATCTGTGATGAGCATGATGTTTTCCAAAGACTGCATCAGAATCACCCTTTCAGGATTTCAGTTTTCGCAAAACTTTTTCGAAATATTCCGGCAGCGGACTCTCAAATTCCATGTATGCGCCGGAAGTCGGATGGATAAATCCGATTTTCGCTGCGTGGAGACACTGCCCTTCTATGCCGGGGAATGCTTTGCCGTATACGTCATCGCCCAGCACCGGATGACCCAGATACGCCAAATGAACCCGAATCTGATGGGTCCGCCCGGTTTCCAGCCGCAGGCGCAAATGCGTCGCACGGGCATATTCGGTAATCACGGAATAGTGTGTGACTGCCGGTTTGGAATTCTTCTCTGTAACGCACATCTTTTTGCGGTCAACCGGATGTCTGCCGATCGGCGCATTGATCGTGCCTTCCGATTCCCGAAAGCGTCCCATGGCAACTGCCTGGTACTCTCGTGTGAAGGAATGGGCTGCGATCTGTGCTGAGAGAGACTGATGCGCCGTGTCGTTTTTCGCCACCATCAGCAGCCCGCTGGTAAAGCGGTCGATGCGGTGGACGATTCCAGGACGTATCACGCCGTTAATGCTGGAAAGCCGGTCGCCGCAGTGATAAAGCAGAGCGTGTACCAGTGTTCCGGTCGAATGTCCCGGTGCCGGGTGGACAACCATCCCTTTGGGCTTGTTGACAACCAAAAGGTCATCGTCTTCATACACAATGTCCAGCGGAATGTTTTCCGGCTGAAGTTCCAGCGATTCTGGCTCCGGCAGTGTCACGAGAACCGTATCCCCTGCCTTTTGTCGGTAGTTTTTGGAGACGATTCTGCCGTTGACCGTCACATCCCCATGCTCCATCCGGTTTTGCAGGGAAGAACGTGTCAGACCAAGGGAATCCTGTCCGGAAAGCCACTTGTCCAGGCGTTCCCCGTCCGCCTCCGGCGGCACGAGAAATGACATGGTTTCAGGCATGGTTTTTGTCTCCTTTTTTCGATGCCGTTTCATCCTTTTTACTGAGTTTCGGCTCTATGAACAGAAAGTAGACTGCAAACAGAATTACGCCGACTACAACGCAGCAATCTGCAAAGTTAAACACAGCAAAACGAAACAGCTTTACTTCAAAATAGTCTACGACCAATCCGCCACGAAACAGTCTGTCGATCAGATTTCCCAGACCGCCGCCCAGAATCAGCGTCAGACTTGCCGTCATCAGCTTTGATTTTTTTCCGTGACGCACCAGCCAGTAGGCACAGAATGCCATGAGGACAACTGTTGTGCCTACCAAAAGCCAGCGCATTCCGGCGAAACTGCTGAAAACAGCGCCGTTATTTTCCAGATAGGTCAGATCCAGAATCTTTTTGTCACCAATATGCAGAAACGGCATGGTTCCTACTGGTTTCAGTTCCTGGATCGCCCAGTATTTGATGAGTTGATCTGCTGCTGTCAGCAGGATAATGATGATGATCGCCGCAATCAACACGAAATGTTTCCTTTCCCGATTACAGCTGATCCACAACAGATGCGCAGCGTGCGCAGAGCGTCGGATGTGCTGCGTTCTTGCCTACGCTGTCCAGATACATCCAGCAGCGCTCGCACTTTTCACCTGCGGCACGTTCTACTGTATAGGTTGTATCGCCGGATTCTGCCTTGACAACAGAAACCTCAGAAACGATGAGAACCTTTGCCAGGACATCCGCAGCATCCGACAGGATTGCATACTGTGCATCGTCAGCAACAGAAATGGTTACCTTTGCCTCCAGAGACTTACCGATCAGCTTTTCATTTCTCTTTTCTTCCAGAACCTTGTTGGCGTCCATACGAATCTGATAGATCAGATCCCACTTTGCCATGAAGTCTGCATCTTCTGTCAGACCGCTTGCCTTGGGCATTTCGTTCAGGAATACGCTCTTTGCATCATCGCTTGCAGCGTGCGGCAGATAAGACCAAATCTCTTCTGCGGTGAAGGAAAGGATCGGTGCGATCAGTCTTGTCAGTGCGCTCAGAATGCGATAGATCGTTGTCTGTGCTGCACGGCGTTCAACAGAATCTTCCTTTTCACAGTACAGGCGATCCTTAATGATATCCAGATAGAAGTTGGACAGATCTGTAGTGCAGTAGTTGTGAATTGCATGGAATACAATGTGGAAGTCAAATGCCTCGTAGCCCTCATGCGCTTTCTGGATTACGTTGTCCAGACGCATTAATGCCCAGCGATCCAGTTCCATCAGCTGATCGTCAGAAACGCTGTCACGATCCGGATGGAAACCATCGCCGTTGCCTAGGTTACCCAGGATATAACGAGCGGTGTTACGAATCTTCTTATACGCATCGGAAAGCTGTCCCAGGATCGCCTTGGAAATGCGGATATCCGAGTGATAATCCGAAGATGCGACCCACAGGCGAAGAATATCTGCGCCGTACTGCTTTACGATTTCTTCCGGCATGATGCCGTTGCCCAGAGACTTGGACATCTTTCTGCCCTCGCCGTCAACGACCCAGCCGTGTGTGCAAACTGCCTTATACGGAGCGCTGCCCTTGTATACAACAGATGTCAGCAGAGAGGACTGGAACCAGCCACGATACTGGTCAGCACCCTCCAGATAGAGATCAGCCGGCCACTGGAGGCAGTCGTACTGTTCCATAACGGCACTGTGAGATACACCGCTGTCGAACCAGACATCCATGATGTCATATTCCTTGGTGAATTCCTTGCAGCCGCATTCGCACTGTACTTCCGGAGAGAGGAACTCGGACAGATCCTTTGTCCACCATGCGTCTGCACCTTCCTTACGGAACAGTGCGGCAATATCATGGATAGTGGTATCATTTACGATGGGCTTTTTGCAGTCCTTGCAGTAGATGATCGGGATCGGCACACCCCAGGTACGCTGACGGGAAATGCACCAGTCGCTGCGGTCACGAACCATGCCCTTGATGCGCTCTTCGCCCCATGCCGGAATCCACTTGACATTTTCGATTGCTTTGATTGCCTCATCCTTAAAACCGTTTACAGAGCAGAACCACTGTTCAGTTGCACGGTAAATGATTGGCTTATGGCAACGCCAGCAGTGCGGATACTGGTGGACGATCTTCTCGGTTGCCAGCATTGCGCCGACTTCGGTCAGCTTTGCAGCGATTGCACGGTTTGCCTCATCGGTGTCCATGCCCTCGAATTCGCCTGCCTCTTTGGTCTGACGACCCTTATCGTCAACACATACCAGGATGCCGATGTCATCGTAATTCTTGCAGACCTCAAAGTCCTCGACACCATAGCCCGGTGCAGTGTGTACGCATCCGGTACCGCTTTCCAGTGTAACATGATCGCCTACGATTACAGGAGAAAGGCGGTCATACAGCGGATGCTTGGTCTTGATGTGTTCCAGTTCTGCACCGGTGAAACTGCCGACCATTTCATATTCTGTGATGCCGGCTGCTTTCATGGTTGCGCTGACCAGTTCTGCTGCCATGCAGTAGTACTCGTCGCCGACCTTTACCAGCGTATAATCGTAGGAAGGACCAACGCAGATCGCCAGGTTACCCGGGATTGTCCAGGTAGTGGTTGTCCAGATCACGAAGTAGATCTTTTCCTTTTCGATGCCCAGCTTTGTGAACAGACCCTTGTCGTCAGTTACCTGGAATTTTACATAGATAGAATAGCACGGATCATTCTCATACTCAATCTCTGCCTCTGCCAAAGCGGTGTTGCAGTCCGGGCACCAGTAAACTGGTTTCAAGCCCTTGTACATATAGCCACGCTTTGCCATTTTGCCAAAGACTTCTACCTGGCGTGCCTCGTATTCCGGCTTTAAGGTCAGATACGGATCGCAGTAATGTCCCAGGCTGCCCAGACGCTTAAACTGTGCCATCTGATTCTTGACATGCATCATTGCAAAGTCTTTGCAGTGTTTCCGCAGTTCTACCGGCGGAATTGCACCGTTTTCTACGCCGATGGACTTCATTGCCTTCAGTTCGATTGGCAGTCCGTGAGTATCCCAGCCCGGTACATATGGGGCGCAGAAACCGCTCATGTTTTTATACTTTACAATGAAGTCTTTCAGTGTCTTGTTCAGGGCAGTTCCCAGGTGAATCTCGCCGTTCGCATACGGAGGTCCATCGTGAAGAATGTATTTCGGCTTTCCCTCATTCTTGGCGATCATCTGCTCATACAGATCCTCGTCTTCCCATTTCTGCAGGGTATCCGGTTCCCGTTTCGGCAGATTTCCACGCATGGGAAAATCTGTCTTGGGCAAATTTAAGGTCTTATTATAATCCTGTGACATAGCTTGATCCGGCTTTTCTCTCTGTCAGCGTTCTGCCGTCAGAAACAGCCGCTCCTTTCCGTGAAATTAGTCTTTATCGTCCTGCAAGTCGCCAAATCTGGAATCATATGCGCCCTGAATGGTCTTTGCAGAGAACTGTGCCGAAGCGAACGGATCTGTTGCAGACGGTGCTGCCTCTTCCGATTTCTTCGGTGCAGACGGCTCAGTTTCTTCTGAAACGCCAAAAGATGTATCATCCTCATCCGGCATAGCGGAGAGCATATTCAGATGTTCCTTATACATATCGAAGAGCGCCTTTTTGAAATCTGCGACCTGCTTTTTTGCAGCAGCCAGCTTTTTGTGTTCTTCTTCGATCTCTGCCTCATTCTTTTCAATGAGAGCGTCGTGCTGTACCGTCACCTCATCCATCATTGCATCAGCCTTTTCCTTTGCCTGTGCAATGATCTCTTCTGCCTTGGTATTTGCCTCGGCGATGATCCGGTGACCTTCTTTCTGTGCGCCCAGAAGTGCATCTTTCAGTGCATCTTCGTCCCGCATATATTCACGTACCTTGTCCGCCAGTACCTGAATCTTGTTGTTGCTGTCGTCCAACTCACGCTGTGCGATGGCAACCTCTTCTTCCAGCTTATTCAGAAATTCATCAATATCTTCCTGCTTATAGCCGAAAGCTGCTTTTTCGAACCGCAGTTCGTGGATTTCACTTGCGCTAATCATGATAGTATCTCCTCTCATAAAAGGCCTCCGACTATACCGCACGGTAAGTTCTAGCCTTGATATTTTTGAATTGTAATATGATATCTCCCTTTCCGGCTCACTCCGTCCATGGTGTCGATCCGGAATTTTCCGTAGCCACGGACAGAGAAAACATCGCCGATCTGCATGGATGCAGAAGGAGTTTCAATCGTTGCATGACGGCAGGTCAGCCGGCCCTGCCGAATCAACTGTACCGCTTTTTCTCGGCTCAGATGTGTCACAAATGCCGTAACGGCATCTGCCCGCAGAGAAGCGATCGTACCCTGTATCGGCAGAAAATCCGCTTGTGCCGAAAGGCAGACCGGATCATCTCCCGTCACGCTGACACCGATGCGCCCGACCTGGCACAGTTCCTGGAGCAGCACAGGAGCTACCTGGCTGCAAACAAACATCTGTGCCATTTTATCGCTGATTAAGATGTCACCTATGGTATCCCGTTCCAGGTTGCACGCCATGCAAGCTCCGAGAAAATCCCGGTGTGCCGGCGGTTTTGGAACACGATAAGAAAACGTCAGACACTGTATCGGGAACTGCTCCGGTTCGACCGGGATGAATTCCGGCGCAAAGCAGAGCATGACACGTGTGGTGTTTTCTGTTCCGCCCCATGCCGTGCAGACAGCGCCGGCGGAACGGGCAATGCTTTCTGCCGCCGGGACATCTTCCACCGGTACAAAATCCGTAAAATACGGATGGCTGTCCCGGATACAGCGGCTTGCCAGATCGCTCCAGTGCGCCCGGAACTGCTGCATTGTGTCCGACGACTTCATATTGCGGCTTGCCATTTCGGAAGTAGCTTAAACCAGACCGCTGCCCTGCAGTTCGCCGACAAAGCTGTCACCGTCAAAGCCGACATTCTGCGGAATGATCAGAAATGTCTGGTTTGCGATGGGCTTGATGCGACCGTGCATTGCGTAAGCTGCGCCAACAACAAAGTCGATGATGCGGCGCTTGTCCGGCTCTTCAATGCCTTCCAGGTTCAGAACAACCGTCTTGTTCTGCATCAGATAATCTGCAACCTTCTTGGAATCAGAGGTATACGCAGTTGCTTTTACCAGAACGACCTGGAACTGTGCAGTTGCCTTGATCGTGGCATATCTTTCGTTGTTCTTGCGGTCATCGTAGGAAGAAGTTCTGGTATATCCGGCATTGCTGTAGCTGGATGATGCAGTTGCAGTGGATGCAGCCGCCGGTTCTTCCTCCGGTGCTGTCATATTCGGGGCCTCCGGCTCATTGTCATCAGCCGGCATGAAAAAGTCTTTCAAACTATCTAATACGTTCATGATACTCTCCATTCTCCGCACAAGTTGATATTGTTGACATTATCGTGCAGTGGTGCGGGTACGACAATGTTCTTTCATCACACACATCAGGATGAGCGGATGTTATTTACTTTTGATAATTTCTTGCGCCGAACAGGGCTGTGCCGATCCGGACAAGTGTCGATCCATAGCGGATGGCGGCTGCAAAATCTCCCGACATTCCCATCGACAAAATCTCCATATCTATATTATCCATTTTTTTGGAGGAAATGTCAAGATAAAGTTGTTGCATTTTGTAAAGAAATTTTTCATCACCCTCTACCGGCGGGATAGTCATCAGTCCACGCACGTGTACGTGAGACAACTGTCCTGCCTCGTGCAACAGTTCTTCCAGCTGATCCGGTGCGATGCCGCTTTTTGAAGCCTCACCGCCCACATTGACCTCGATCAGGATGTCCTGCACCTTGTTTACCCGTGCAGCATGGCGGTCAATTTCCGTGGCAAGCTTGATGCTGTCCACAGAGTGGATCAAGTCCATATCCTCGATGATGTACTTCACTTTATTGGTCTGCAAGTGTCCGATAAAGTGTACCTTTGCATCCTTGGAATAGAAATCCTTTTTGGACAGGTATTCCTGCACCCGGTTTTCTCCCAGGGTATGAATGCCGCAGCTTATGGCGTGGTTGACTGCCTCCGGTGCAACGGTTTTCGTCACCGCCATCAGTGTAATGTCATCAGAAGGCTTGCGGTATTTCGCTTTTGCCTCCTCCATTGCATCGACGATCCGCTTGTAGTTTTCGTCGATATAAGCAAAGTTAGTTTCCATTTGCATCAATCCCTTCTACAATTATGGAATCATAAAGCATTAAATAACCATCGCCTGCGTTGAGCTTTGAGAGAACATAATCATTTCCCTCATAAACCACATCCAGACGCCGGAATTCGATTTTTTCGCCGTCCTGTACATAGACACCACGGCAATTGACGGTTTGCTTTTTCTCTTCTCCCGTCTCTTCGTCTGTGACCGTCTCTTCCACATCCTTGAACCGGATCGCATTTCTCGGAACCTTGATGCCCTCATATTCGCCCAGAACCATTTCTACGTTTTCCGTGCGGTTCTGCACAAAATCGGAGGTCAAAGTGTCGCTGTACAGCACAACCATGAACTTGCCGTCTTCGCTGGTGCTGCGGAGTTCTTTGATGGTGGCATCTGCGGTTGCAGAAGAAGTCATAAGACGAATTTTAACAGAATCTCCTACCTGATATTTCTGTTCTTTATTATCAATGATGCCCAGCATATACCAGCCATACTGTGCAATGGTCTTTCCGACAACATTGCTGTTCTGGCTTGTCTGGGTCGTATTGTCATTACTGTTTTTTGTGATCTCCTGTATCTGTTCCGGCGTGATGTTCGCCAGATTTTCGATACTGAGCTTGGATTCCAGCCCGTCCACGTGGCTGACAAAATAGGCAGAGCTATCAGATTTTACCGTGTCTACCGGTGTCTCCTGTTCGCTTTGCAGCGCCTGGATCTGCGCTGTCAGATCGCTGATCTCCTGGGCAAAGGAAACTTCACCCTTGCTGATTACGATTTGATATGTGCTGTAGGATTCCACAAACTGCTGCTGTGCGGAAGATAATTCCGTCAAGTCACCGCTGTTCCGGCTCTGCACGATCTTTTCGTAATACTGTGAGATCTGCCGGGAGAGGTCTGCCGGCTGCGCCTGTTCCAGCGTGCCGGGATTTGAGATGCGTTCCAGCACGTTCAGCTTATCTTGAAGAACCTTGATCTGCTGTTCCTTTTCGATTGCGCTTTCATCCGGATACACTTCTGCGATCACATCGTTTACGGCAATTTTACCGCCGTCCGGCACCTGGTAGCTGACAGCACCTGTTCCGCTGTAGGACAGAACATTTTCATCCCGGACATACACGCCCTCAAAATATTTGGACTCGTCTGCGGTGGCACGGATCGCCGTTTCCGTTTCATAGCTGGTATCCACAAAATGATAAAAGATCGTGCCGATGGTTGCAATCACAGATGCAGACAGCAGTACCAACAGAACATTATTCATTTTATTGCTGGAATTCATACCTGGATTACCTCTCAAAAAATGATTTCTCCGCTGCGGTCAGATTTCGATTACTCTTCTCCCACTTCCAGAATCGAGATGGGGTGAATCGGAATGATCGTTGAAATGGCGTGCTTGTAGACCAGATTCTGCTTGCCGTCGCATTCCAGGATCACGACATAGCTGTCAAATCCCTTGACGACGCCTTTGAACTGGAATCCGTTGGTCAGAAAAATGGTGACGCCGATTCGTTCTTTTCTTGCCTGGTTCAGGAACACGTCCTGAAGATTGATGTTCTTGTTCATTGCTATACTCCTTTTTCTTCTGCAGCCAGAGCGGCTGCGTGAGCGCAGCAGACTTTTCCGGTGTTTCCGATACAGTCTGCCCTTATTTTCTCTTTGTATATAATGGCTCAATCTATATTATAACACATTTCGCCGGACTTGGCTATAATTTTTTGACACTTTTCCATAATTTTTTGTTTCTTGTCGAATCTGTCTAGAATAATCCACTGTATTTGATTGTTTTTGCGGAACCATGTCAACTGTCGTTTGGCATATCGGCGTGTTTCCTGTTTGATTTTGTCGATGCACGTCTCCAGAGACATGACACCGTCAAAATATGGGATCAGTTCTTTGTATCCGATCGCATGATACGCCGTCCGCAGCGCCTCATTCTGATACACGGCATACGCTTCATCTACCAGTCCCTGTGCAACCATCTGATCGACACGCTCGTTGATTCTGTCGTAGAGGACGCTGCGCTCGTACGTCAGCCCGATCACCAGAGAGCGGTAAGGACTGGGGATCTGATGGCTCTCCGCTTTGCAGGCAGTAAATGTTTTTCCAGTTAGCGTGCAGACTTCCAGCGCCCTCACCACCCGAACCAGATTGTTCGGATGGATCTCTGCCGCAGCCTGCGGATCCAGTGCTTTCAGCTTGTCGTGCAGGGCATCGTTTCCATGCTCCGCAGCGTATTGCAGAAACTGCTGCCGCAGCGCCGGATCTTGTTTGGTAGGGGCAAGCTGGACATTGGAAAGCAGCGAAGAAACATAAAGCCCTGTACCGCCCACCACGATGGGCAGATGATTTCGGTCGTGTATCTCCTGAATCAGCGGTTTAGCCAGAGACAGATAGTCGGCAACGCTGAATGCGGCATCTATCGGAATACAGCCGATCAGATGATGCGGTACGCCGTCCTGTTCTTCCGGCGTTGGTTTCGCAGTGGCAATATCCAGCCCTTGATAGATCTGCATGGAATCTGCAGAGATCACCTCTCCGTGGTATTGTTTTGCCAGCATGACGCCAAGCGCTGTTTTTCCGGATGCCGTCGGACCAACAACCGCCAGCACCGGGAGCTTTTCCGATTCTGTCATGGCTTATACCCTCCGTCGGAATTGTTTTTCCAAGTCATATTTGCGGATGACGAACATCACCGGTCTGCCGTGCGGACAATGCCGGATGTTTTCGTCATCCCAGACCTGCTGCGCCAGTTTTTGCAGTTCCTGGATCGTAGAATGGTCGCCGGAACAGATGGCGGATTTGCAGGCAATGGTATGCAATGTATCGTTAAACGTATGCACCTGGGGATCACGCTTTCCCAGTACCAGATTGTGTGCGATTTCTGTTACCACTTCATCGATGTTCAGCGGCAGGACAAAGGACGGCACAGCAGTCGCCCGGAGCTGCGGCGGTGTGCTGCAGTCAAAGGCAAAGCCCATCTCCGCCAGCCGTGGCAGGTTTTCCTGCACTGCCGAAAACTCCTCCATAGATAGCAGTGTCTCACTGGGACGGAGCAGCATCTGGCTGGTCTGCTTGGATGCGCCAGAACGCAGCTGTTCAAACAGGACTCGCTCATGAGCGGCGTGCTTGTCGAAAATCAGCAGCTTGTCTTCCCCTACGCCCTCAGCGATAATGTAGTTTTCGAAAATCTCTCCCAGCACACGGATCCTGGTATGTTTCTTCGGCGCTGGTCTTGCAGGCATTGTTTCCGGCAAAGACTTTGGCTTTTCTGCAAAAGCACTGCCGCTGAGGAACTCGTATTTTCCCTCTGACAGTTCCGGAATGGAAACTGGTTCTTTTGGAATCGGTGTGAGCGGTTCGTCCTGTACAGGCGAATCGGCAATATCCGATACGTCTGGCTCTGCTTCCCTTTGGGGAATCGTAAGGGTGGTAGCCGGCATTGTGCTGACCAGCGGTGAAACCGTCTCTTTTACCGGTTCCGGCGGTGTGATCTCTGCCGGCGGCAAGAGGACTTCCGGTTCTGGCTCTGTGGTCTTTTCTATGGTCGGAAGTGCAGGCTGTACAAATTCCTGCTGCGGTTCCGGCTGTGCCGTCCAGTCATGCTGCGGCACGTGTTCCATCTGGAATTCGTAAATCAGACCGTTCTGCATCAGTGCGTTCTTCACGGCAAAGAACAGGCTGTCCATGACAGCTTTTTCGTTGGAAAACCGCACTTCCGCTTTTGCCGGATGAATGTTTACGTCTACCTGTTCCGGCGGAACCTGGAGCATCAGCACACAGGTGGGAAATTTTCCTACCATGATAAGGTTCTGATAGGCGTTTTCCAGAGCCACGCTGCACTGCCGGGAACGGACGTATCTGCCGTTGATGAAAAAGTTTTGAAACGTCCGGTTCGACCGAGAGTATAGCGGCTTGCCCACAAATCCGGTGACCTGGTTCATGCCGTCCTGGTAAGAAACCGGAATGAGGTCGTGTGCAAATTCCTTGCCCAGTATTGCATAGACTGCCGTGTACAAATCGCCGCTGCCGTCTGTGCGGAATTCGGTGCGATTGTCCCGAATCATCCGGAAAGCGATCTCCGGATGGGACAGTGCGATTTTCTGTACGATCTGGCTTACTGCATTTGCCTCTGTGACGTCACGTTTCATGAATTTCTGACGCACCGGCACATTATAAAACAAATCACGAATCAAGAGTGTTGTGCCGTCCGGGCAGCCGGTTTGTTCCGATTTTTCCGCAACGCCGCCGGAAATGCTGTAGCTTGTGCCGTAGTCGTCCTCTTTCCGTTTGGTCAACACGGTGACTTTGGCAACAGCTGCAATGGATGCCAGCGCCTCGCCACGAAAGCCCAGGGTAAAAATGTGATCCAGGTCAGCCTTATCCGAAATTTTGCTGGTGGCGTGGCGTAAAAATGCAGTCGGCACTTCTTCGGCGGCCATGCCGCATCCATCGTCCACGATTCGCATATAGGTTGTTCCGCCATGCTGGATTTCTACGGTAATGTGTTTCGCACCGGCGTCGATGGCGTTTTCCACGACCTCCTTGATGACGGAGGACGGGCGCTCAATCACTTCGCCGGCGGCGATCAGTTCGGAAATTTCTTTCCGTAAAACGGAAATATGCGGCATGACAAACACCTTCTTTCTAAGCGGCATTTCGCCGCAGGTTCGGACAGCACAGCGCATTGTTTTTGTGCGGTGCTGTCACAGTGGGATTATGATAACATTGCGGTGAGGTCTGCCAGGAGTTCCTGGCACTCTGCATCGCTCAGTTCTGCCAGATGTGTTTTTTGCAGGGCTGCAATGACACGTTCCTGCTGCATGGCGGCAAAGCTGATCTGTCCGTTCTGTGCAGTCTGTCTGGACATTCCTGCTGCGGCTTGCTTTTCCATTTCCGCCAGTAGTTCCTTTGCACGCTTTACCACTTGATCCGGCAGTCCGGCAAGCTTTGCAACAGCAATGCCGTAACTGTCATCGACACCGCCGGGGACGATCTTCCGCAGGAACCGGATGGAATCCCCGTGCTTTTTCACGGCAACGCTGTAATTTTTGATGCCCGGAATCTCCTGTTCCAGATCCAGCAGTTCGTGGTAATGGGTCGCAAATAGCGTCTTACAGCCGATCTTCCGGCTGCTGATGTATTCTGCCACAGCACGGGCAATGCTGACACCGTCCAGCGTGGACGTGCCTCTGCCCACCTCGTCCAGAATGACCAGGCTGTTTTTTGTGGCGTAGTTTAAGATGTCGGAGACTTCCCGCATTTCCACCATGAAAGTACTCTGTCCGGCGGTCAGGTCGTCCGATGCGCCGATACGGGTGAAAATTTTGTCTACCACAGAGATTTTCGCATACTCTGCCGGAACAAATGAACCGATCTGTGCCATCAGTGTAATCAGTGCGACCTGGCGCATATAGGTGGACTTACCTGCCATATTCGGACCGGTAATCATCAGCATTCGCTGCGCCTTGGTGTCCAGGTATGTGTCATTCGGAACAAAAACTTCTTCTGTGAGCATCCGCTCTACTACCGGGTGTCTGCCGCCGGTGATCTGGATGCTGCCGTCTACGGCAATTTCCGGCTTGGAATAATCGTTTTCCATTGCCACATTTGCAAAGGATGCCAGTACGTCTACCTGTGCCACAGCGGCAGCCGTTTCCTGTACCTTTTTCAGCATGGACGCCAGGCAGTCCCGAACTTCGGAGAAAATGCCCTCTTCCAGGCGCAGGACACGGTCTTTTGCACCGAGGATCTCGTTTTCCACGTTTTTCAGTTCTTCGGTGATAAAGCGCTCACTATTTGCCAGGGTCTGTTTCCGGATATAATCGGACGGGATCAGATCATAATAGGACCGGGTGACTTCCAGGTAATACCCGAATACCCGGTTATAGCCGATCTTCAAGCCTTTGATGCCTGTCCGTTCCCGTTCTCTCTGGAGAATCTCGTCAATGATCTGTGTGCCGCCGTTCATAATGCGGCGCTGGCGATCCAGTTCTTCGTGGAATCCATCCCGGATGACGCCGCCGTCCTTCAAGGTCATAGGCGGATCGTCTACGATGGCATTTTCCACCAGTGCAGAGACACGTTCCAACGGCGAGATCTGCTGTTCCAGTGTGTTCAGCAGCCGGGAATCCCCTGCCAGCTTTTGCAGCTGTGCCTTCAGTTCCGGCAGCTGCTGTGCTGTCATGGAAAGGGATTTCAGATCACGGGGCGTTGCCTTTTGGTAGATCACACGTGTCATAAGACGTTCCAGGTCATAGACGTTGTCCAGCAGGTCACGCACTTCCATGAGGACAATGCTTTTCTTGACAAACGCATCTACCGCATCCAGACGAGCCATGATCTTTACCGGCTGCACCAGCGGCTGTTCCAGCCAGGTTTTCAGCAGACGTTTTCCCATAGCAGTTCTTGCATCATCCAGCAGCCAGAGCAGTGAACCTTTCCGCTCTTTGTTGCGGATGGTCTCTGTCAGTTCCAGATTGCGGCGTGCGTTGAGGTCCAGTCCCATGGCGGATGCACTGTCTGCCACTTCAATGGAGACAAATCGGGCAATGTTCCGCTTTTGGGTCTCCCGGATGTAGTCCAGCATTCCGCAGACAGCACTCACATCTGCGCCGTCCTCTGTCATGCCCAGCAGATCCAGAGAGGAAACGCCGAACTGCTGGCAGACCAGTTCCCGGTTCTGTACCGGGTCAAAGCAGATATCATCCCGAAGAGAAACTGCGCACTGCAGCCGAACCTTAATGAAGTCCATAACGGATTTCAGAGAAAGCGCCTGGCTGTTCATGACCAGCTCAGCCGGCATATACCGGGACAGCACATCCATGATGCGGACAGACAGATCGGATGCCTCCTGAGGAATGGTCAGCGACATTTCGCCGGTGGAAAGATCGGCAAAGCAGAGCGCACAAGAGCCGTCATTTCCATAGTACAGCGTGCAGATGTAGTTGTTGGCATCGTCGTCCAGCATACTGCTTTCGATCAGCGTACCCGGTGTGACGATCCGGATCACATCACGCTCCACCAGCCCTTTGCTCAGCGCCGGGTCTGTCATCTGCTCACAGATTGCAATTTTATAGCCCTTGTCCACCAGGCGTTTCAGATAGAGTTCTACGCTGTGGTACGGCACGCCGCACATCGGCGCACGTTCTTCCAGACCGCATTCCTTTCCGGTCAGTGTCAGTTCCAATTCTCTGGACACCAGAATGGCATCTTCAAAGAACATCTCATAGAAGTCTCCCAGCCGGAAAAAGAGGATACAGTCATTGTATTTTTCTTTGGTTGCTGCGTACTGCTGCATCATTGGCGACAGCTTTTCTTTTGGAATATCTGCTAAATTCACGGGATTCACCTCCGAATATTATGAAAATCGAGTTAGTGACAGCCGCCGCAGGAGGCGCAGTTGCCGGAACAATTGGACAGATCCGGATGGCATTTGTCCGGGTCTTCGCCGTTGGCGCAGAGGGACAGGATGGTGTCCACTTCCTGCATCATAGCGTTCATCGCCTGCTTTGCACTGTCAAAGGCACGCATATTCGGGTTTTCCATGATGCGAAGATACAGCGCCTGGATATCCTGCTCTAGTTTTTCCAGCTTTTCCGGATTTCGTTTTTCTTCCAGCTTTTCGGTTTCGTGCTGATAGGACATCTTTTTCAGATTGAATGCCTGGATGTCGTTTTGCAGATCGGTATCTGCATCGTTATCCGCTTTTGCACGCCAGTATGCGGTATATCTCGGGTCAGCCTGGATGGCTTTTCCCAACTGCCGTACTGCTGCCTCTACTTCTGTCATTTTTGTTCCTCCTCTGCCAATTCGCCCAGAACTGCCCAGTTTCTTGCCTCTGTGATGCGGACGTTCTGGAATGTTCCGATCAGCGACGGATCGCCGGGAAATTCTACGATGATAAATGCGTTATCTTTTCCCACGAGCCGTCCTGGGCGCTTGCTTTCGCCGTCTACCAGCACCCGCAGGGTTCTGCCGATAAAACGCTTGTTGTGTTCCGATGCGATTTCACGCTGCAGGGAAAGCAGGCGTTCCATACGGTCACGCTTTTCTGCATCTGTAGTATGGTCTTCCATTTCTGCCGCTTTTGTGCCACGTCGCTTGGAATAGATAAACGTGTAAATGTTGTCGTACTGCACCCGCTGTACCAGATCCAGCGTTCCCTGGAAATCTTCCTCTGTTTCGTCCGGGAATCCGACGATCAGATCGGTCGTCAAAGAAAAATCCGGGTCACGCCGGCGAAGATAGTTTACGCTTTCCATATACTTTTCTACGGTATATTTTCGGTTCATGCGGCGCAGTACATCGTTGCTGCCACTCTGTACCGGCAGGTGCAGATGGTGTCCGACTTTGCTGCACTGCAATATGGTGTCCAGCAGTTCCGGCGTTGCATCCTTCGGGTGGGACGACATAAACCGAATCACGAATTCGCCTGGGATATCGTTGATTTTTTGCAGGAGCTGTGCAAATGTCAGCGGCTGTTCCAGGTCTTTCCCGTAGGAATTCACATTCTGTCCCAGCAGCATGATCTCTTTGTAGCCGTCTGCCACCAGCTGGCGTACTTCCCGGAGGATCTGTTCCGGGTCACGGCTTCGTTCTCTGCCACGGACATACGGCACAATACAGTATGTGCAGAAATTGTTGCAGCCAAACATAATAGGAACGGACGCCTTGAACGGATGTTCCCGGGACGGGACGATACCCTCATACATAGCGTCGTATTCGCCGGTGTCACAGGCAAACTTTTTCCCCTGGAAGTGTTCCAGCAGGAGTCCGGGAAAACGGCTTAGCGAGGCGGTGCCGAAAACAATATCCACGTAAGGATAGTGCGACCGCACAAATTCAGCGGTATGCTCCTCCGACGCCATACATCCGCAAAGCACCAGGATCAGATTGGGGTTGGTCTTTTTGTATTTCTTGATATTGCCCAGCATTCCATAGACTCTGTCCTCGGCGCTTTCACGGACGGCACAGGTGTTGAACAGGATCAGATCTGCCTTTTCATAGGAGTCTGTCATGGTATAGCCCAACTCTGTCAGCATTCCACGGATGCGCTCTCCGTCAGAAACATTCAGCTGACAGCCAAAGCTATGCACACACGCATAGACCGTGTCCCGTTCTGCAAACAGATACGGCTGCAGCCGGGTGCGCATTGCCTCCGTTACTGCTGCCGCAGTTTCATTTTTCTGACGTTCCATAGCAATCCATCTCCATTTCTTTCCGGTACAGCGCTGCTGCCCCAAAAAAGGTCATTACACTTTATTATAGCATAATTCACTTTTCTTTGCAAGAATTTTTTTCGAATTTTCTGTGGAAAACAAGGGCATTGCTGCTTAAAATAGATTCCTATGGGCAGGAAAAGGATTTTCAGATAATTTCCAGCGGCTTTTCACAAAGCAATCACAAATCACTGGTATACTAATACCATCGTCATTTGGAGCAAATGTTTCATATGTACATATACGCAAAGCAGAAGTTTTGCAGATTTCTTACCGTTTCTCGAAAGAAACGGACCAACCATACCGTACAGGAATCCTTACTCCTTTCCAATCACATTCTCCTTATTCTTGTACGTTTCCATAAATCGAAACAGAACCGGCAGGTCTCCTCTCCTTTTCCTGCCGGTTCTGTTTGTCTGGGGGTATTTATTTTGTCTGAGCGGTATTACACGGCATCTGCCTATTATCTTTCCAAATTCGGCAGACCGGTTCAAAAGGCGGTGCTAGACATTGGCTGTACCTGTCCCAACATAGACGGGACGATTTCTTCCGGCGGCTGTCTTTTCTGTGACGGCGGCAGCGGACATTTTACGCATCCGGGAACGGTCACTTGGCAGTTGGAACAGGAACGGCAGCGGATTCGGGCAAGCGTTCCGGATGCCGGGCTGATCGCCTATTTCCAGGCACACACCAACACCTATGGTGATCCGGCATATCTGCGCCTCTGCTATCTGGAGGCGCTGGAACAGCCGGATGTGGTCGGGATTTCCATTGGAACAAGACCGGATTGCCTGCCGGCGGAGATTCTGTCTCTGCTGGAAGAGATCGCCGAGAAAACTTCTTTTACCGTGGAATTGGGCTTGCAAACAGTGCATGACAAAACCGCTTGCTTTTTCCATCGGGGATATGATTTTCCGGTTTTTGTGCAGGCGTTTTCTGCCCTGCGGAAACGTGGCATACGAATTTGTGTGCATATCATCAACGGACTTCCGGGTGAAATGGATGCAGATATGCTGGAAACTGCCCGTGTCCTTGGAAAAATGCAGCCGGACGGCATAAAAATACACCTGCTGCACATTCTCAAAGGCACACCACTGGAACAGCTCTGGAAAAGCGGAAAAGTCCAGCCGCTTTCCATGGCGGAGTATGTGCAGATCACTGCCGCCCAGCTTGCACTCCTGCCGTCGGAAACGGTTATCGAGCGGCTGACGGGAGACGGTGCAGCGGATTGTCTCGCAGCGCCGCTTTGGAGTCTGGACAAGCTTGCCGTGCGCAACGCCATTGCACAGCATCTGAAACGAACAGACAGCTGGCAGGGAAAATATTTCAGCAAATAAAAAAGGGCGAGTGTGCATCCTCGCCCTTTTTTCTCGGGAACAAAAAATCCGGAACAGGAGACCTCCATTCCGGACTTGTGTTTTAGTTCATTAAGATGAAAGAACTTTCATTCTTTCGCATCAGTTTCGATTGGACTCACTCCTCACGTTGTTTCGTACCGTACAAATCGCTTTCTCAAAAACCACATTACAAACACGTCCTTTCCGATAGAACACGTTTCCTTATGATCTTTTCAGTACAATACCATCAAGCCATGGGACTCACCTTTTCTATCAAATTTTCAGATAAAAGTCATGCTTTCCATGGGACTCACCTTTTTCATTGAAGTGATATCATAAAATCAAAACATTTTACTTCATGGGAATCACCTGAGATTGTTACCTGTAAGATCAGCATACTATATAAAGGCGTCTTTACGCCGGAGATTCCGTGCCGTCATCGCACTGGAATTGGAGAAATATGCTGCCAATTCAAATAACAGATTTGTGGCGCAAACAGTTGCTTACGTCATTCATCAAGTGTCTCCGGTTTACAGTTTCATTCATCATTTCTTACGTGCTCTCAGCCAATCGAAGTTGACTCCTCGCTACGTTCTTAGCTCTGCATCACCGGCGATGCACCCGACGTTGACAGCATATGCAGCTGTGATTCTTCACTTGCCATCGGACCTCGCCCTCCCTTTTGATGTAAAATCGTTTCCGCAAAAGGATGAACCTTAGACCTTGGGAAACTTATCGCTCGGGAACCAATCAACTTGGACCTTCTCGCCAGCTCCTTATTGCTGTTCCCTTTCGTTGTATATATCATACCACATCGCAACAGCAATGTCAATAGTTTTTTCCTCGTTTTCTTGACGATTTTGCACAGTTTGAACAAATGGAAGAAAAAAGAAGCTTTTGCTTTTGATTATTATGTCTATACATGATAATATTATGCAACAGTCAACTAAACATTATTATATATAGTTGTCTATTCTGTTCTTGTGCTAAAAAAGAATAGCACAATATAAGATTCAAATGCAGTAAAAGCATGACACACAAGGATACGTGGATAGAATAAGCACGTATAATCACTACAAAGACTATCGCACACAAGCAAAAAAGCAGTTCCGCCGGAAAGAACGGAACTGCTTTTTGTATATTTACGTGGTATTATTTTTACTGTGCCGGCGGCGCATCCGTTTGCTGCGGCTCTGTCGCCTGCTGGTCAGCAGGTGCACTTGTTGCAGCATCTGTTGTTTCTTCTGCCGGTTCGGTTTCCGGCGGTGCAGTGGTTTCCGGTTCCGGATTATACGCATAGTATACAATGATCTGATATTTGTCATTCAGATTGATGGTATCACCGGAATCCAGGTCAGTTTCCTGTCCATTCTTGGTGACTTCGATTCGGATAACGCTGCCATTGCTGTAGCCGGAGTTTGTCTCAGCAGTCTCTGTGTACGGGATGCCCAGTTCGTCCAGCTTTTCTGCATAGGAGTTGTGTCCCTTTCCAGAATAAGACGGAATCTCAACCGTTGCAGAACCCTTGCTGACCTGAACCTTTACCTTTTTCGAGGAATCGAAAGTTGCACCGACTTCGTATTCCTGCCAGCAGATCTGACCTACGGCGTACTCATCGCTGTATACTTCTTCTTCGTCAAAGGTGATCCAGGAGGCATACTGCGTTTTTGCGTTTTCAAAGTTTTTGCCCAACAGCTGCGGCATTACGCTGTCACCTACCGCTGTTGTAGTAGCCTCTTGCATCTCTGTGATTTCTGTTGTTTCTGAAACCGCAGTGGTAGTCTTGCTGGATTCAGACGAATCGCCCTTGAACAGGTCACCAGCAACGACAAACACAACGATCAGCAGAATCAGCAGCAGCACGATTCCCACAATGATCGGCACTTTCAGACGATCGACTGCCCCTGCCTTCTGTGACTGTGCGTAGTCGTCCTCTTCCTGGTAATCGTCATAGGCATAGTCATCGGAATAGCCATTGTCATAGTTCTGGTAATTCTGATCGTCATAGTCCGGCTGATTGCCGTAGTCCTGGTAAGGATTTTCCTCGTAGCCCGGCTGGTTCGGATATCCTGCCGGTTCAAAGCCGTTCTGATATCCGCCGTATCTGTTTTCTTCTTCGGTATGTTCATCGAACAGACGGGTTACCAGTTCGGTTACAGTCTGGATTCGCTCGCCGCTGTTCAGACTCAATCCCTGCATAATGACGTTGGAAACGTGACGTGGCACATTGGGATTCAGCACAGACGGTGCCACCAGGTTGTCATTTTCCATACGACTAATGGCAGACGGCGGCATAGAGCCAGTCAGAACACGATAGATCACAGCGCAAACTCCATAGACATCAGTCCAGGTTCCCTGCCGTTCGCTGACAGAGTACTGTTCTGGTGCAGCGTAGCCGTTGTAGATCTCGCATTCCAGTTCAGAGTTTGCTGTGCGGACTGCCGCAATAGAGAAGGAAGTCAAAAGCAGATCTCCCTTGTCCGTCACATAAATCGTATCCGGAGAAATGGCACGATGTACGACGCCGGAATTGTGCAGCAGACTTAGCGTTGTCAAAAGCGGCGGCAGCATCCGGGACAGCTGCCCCCAGGTGAGTTCCCCGGCGTTGTCCTTCAGATAATCCACAAAACGAACGCTGCTGACATACTCGTCCACCACATAAGTGGTATTGTTTTCCGCAAACAGGTCTACCACTGTATTAACGTGTACCTGTCCACGCAGGCGTGCCAGCGATTTGTGCAGTTCCGTGAATTCCGCCATCAGCGCCTTGTACTGCGCCAGGCGAGCCGGAATCACGCTGATGACCGGAGAACCTGCCACACGGTTGCACAGGTTCGGCGGCATATACTCCCGCAGATAGACCTTGCATCCGATGGACTGGTCATAAGCAAGATATGTGATGCCCTCTCCGTTCACGAAAAGCGCAACGCCAACGATATATCGGTTATTTAACTGAGTACCCGGAATAATGAAAGACGGGTCACTCGGGGACTTGTCGTAATATCCACAATTGGGGCAGACTCCGCCAGAAAATTCTGTGCGTTCCATGCAGCCATAGCATAATTTCCGTTCTCCCAAAGCGATACCTCCTGTTGATTCGTTCAGCATTCCTGCCGGCGAAGCTTCCTATCTTTGGCAATCTGTTCCCGATAAGAATTCCGCACATTATATTCTACCAGCAACCAAGCGCAATGTCAACTGTTTTCCTTGAAATTTCACTGGATTCTGTCCAAATTGTATCCATTTGTAACAAATTTGATACTGTTTCTTGGGCATCAAAGCGAGAGCAAGCCCTGTTCCAGCATCTTCTGTGCTGCCAGCAAAATGCCGATCTTACCGGTGGTATAGGTCATACCGCCCTGCATCCAGACTGCAAAAGGTTCACGAATCGGCGCATCTGCGGACAGTTCGATCGAGGCACCCATGGTGAATGCGCCGGCAGCCATGATAACTTTGCTGGTATAGCCCGGCATATCCCATGCCTCCGGGATTACAAAGGAATCCACCGGCGAACCCTGCTGGATGCCCTGGCAAAAAGCGGTCAGGTGTGCCTCGTCGCCCAGGCAGATCGCCTCCACAATGTCGCCACGTGTCGTGCCCACAGGCGGATGGCAGGAAAATCCGAATCCGCCAAAGAGAGAGGCGGCGAAATCTGCCGTTTTCAGTGCGTTTGCCGTAGTGTCCGGTGCGTGGAAAAATCCCAGGTAAAGTTCCCGGTTCATATCCAGCGTGCAGCCCACTTCCTTGCCCATGCCGATGCAGGTCAGACGTTCGGCGCACTGCTGTACCAGTTCTTCTTTGCCGGCAATATAGCCGCCGGTGCGTGCAATACCGCCGCCTACATTCTTTATCATAGAGCCGATCATCAGATCGCAGCCGACTTCAACCGGCTCGCTGGTTTCCACAAATTCGCCGTAGCAGTTGTCTACCATGATAACAGCATCCGGGTTGGTGCTGCGTACCAGTTCTGCCATACGCTGAATCTGTGCCACAGTCAGCGCAGGGCGCAGAGAGTAGCCACGGGAGCGCTGGATGTATGCCACCTTTGCCCCACGAACGGCATCCGGAATCGCATCATAATCGGGTGTGCCGTCCGCAGTCAGCGGCACTTCTTTGTAGGTCACGCCAAAGTTTTTCAGCGAACCGCTTTTGTCATCGTCGTTCAGACCGATAACACCTTCCAGGGTATCGTACGGTCTGCCGGTCAGAGAGACCATAGTGTCTCCCGTGCGGAGAATCCCGAACAGTGCCACACTCAGTGCGTGTGTTCCGGAAACGAAATTGTGCCGCACCAGCGCATCCTCTGTGTGGAATGTTGCAGCCACAACTTTATCCAGCACTTCTCTGCCCTGGTCGCCGTAGCCGTAGCCGGTTGTACCATAAAAACACGGTTCACTGACACGGCTTTTCTGAAATGCGGCAAGCACTTTTGCCCCGTTATAGGCGGCATTTTCCTCTATTTTGGCGAAGTCCTCCCGGCAGCGTTTCTCCGCTGCCTCTGCGGCTGCCATGATCCGATCGTCGATCGGGAAAAATTCTTGTATCTGCATGAATTACAGCGCTCCTTTCTCTTGCTGTTCCTTGGGGATGTCCTGGCGCTCCAGCACGTATTCCGAGGCGATCTCCTGAAAACCGATCTCCCGGTAAAAGCTGATGCGGACATCCAGGGCGAACAGAGCCGCCTGCTTGCCCTCAGCCGCCAGTTTTCCGGCGATCCAGCGCAGGAAGTCCCGTGCATAGCCGCTGCCACGCTGTGCAAGCTTGGTCGCAACCTGTCCCACCAGAACATTGCCTTTCCAGTCGTATACCAGAGTCAGCGTGGAGCTGTTTTTATAGGTCAGCACCTTGCTCATGCCGTGGCGGCAGCGATGGGAAACATCTGTCAACCAGAGCGAATATTCCAGCAGATTGGGAAAGCCTTCCTGCAGGATTTCGTAAACATCCTGTAATCTGGGCGATTCGTTTACTTCATCCGGGCAGAACGCCGGCGATGGTGCAGAGGGTGTCAGATGGAATGTTGCACGGTGCAGCTTTTGATAATTCGGGATCTGTCCCAGAACCGGGAGCAGTTCTGCCGGGCATTCGATGCGAAACGGCAGGTGCATTTCCGCAAAAGTGCGGATTTCTTCTTCCGGAACGCTGCCTTCTGCACAGATCAGCAGCGTGGCGTTAAACAAAAACAGCCAGCCTGTGCCGCCGCAGCCCGTTACCCGGAAAAAGCGGCAGAAATCATATCCGCCGCCGTAAGCCTGCTGATAGGCAAGCATCTGCCTGCCACGCCAGCTTTGTTCCAGAATCGCTGTTTCCTCCGGGGAAAATGCAGTGATTTGTTGTATCATATCGTCGAAACTTCTTCCATTATGGATTTTACCAGCAGCGGCAGCAATGCCGTGCAGGCGTCAAGGTCGTTCAAGTCTGCCAAGCAGGACGGTGAATGCAGATAGCGGCACGGCAAGGAAATTGCCAGGGTGCGCACGCCGCCACGGCTGACGTGGATCGCACCGCTGTCGTTTCCGCCGGCGATCCGGGATTTTGTCTGGCAGGAAATGCCGTTTTTCTCCGCAAGCGAAAATGCCATGCGGTACAGTTCCTTGTCATAAATGGTGCTGTGATCCATGAACGAAACAACCGGACCGCCGCCCAGACAGCAGACCTTTGCGTCCTCTTCTGCCCCTGCAATGTCTGCCGCAGTGGTTGCCTCCAGCACCAGAGCAAAGTCCGGGTCAACTGTATATGCCGCAGCCTTTGCGCCACGCAGTCCCACTTCTTCCTGCACCAGGAATGCAGCCGTAAAATCATAGGGGGCATCCTGTTCCAGCAGATGCAGCAGCATTGCACAGCCGGCACGGTCGTCGATCGCTTTGCTGCAAATGCGGTCTTTGCCCATGCGGACAAAATCCGGTGCAAAGTACGCATATGTTCCTTCCGGTGCGGCGGCTCTGGCTTGTTCCGCATTGTCTGCGCCGATGTCCAGAACCAGACCGCTCCATTTGGGCAGCGCTTTCCGTTCTTCCGGGGACAGTAGATGGATAGGTTTGGCTCCCACCACACCGGGGAGATGCTTTTCGCCGACCAGCACTTGTCTGCCAATGGCAACCGATGCGTCTACGCCGCCTACCGGCTGGATGCACAGTGTACCGTCACTGTTGACGTGCGTCACGATCATGCCAACTTCATCCATGTGGGCGCTGACCATCAGCTTGTGCGGCGCACGATTCTGTCCACGTTTTTCCACCAGCAGACTGCCCAGCGGGTCGATTGTCCAGGTCACATCGTGCCGCTTTTCCAGCACGGAGATCAGATAGCTGCGTACAGCCTGCTCATCGCCGGATACAGCGCAAAGATTACACAAGGTTTCAAAATGATTCAGCATACACTGCACCTCCTCAGATAAGCCGCCAGCAGTTCGCCGGTCTGCTTGACATCAGAGATCTGGATGACCTCTGCCGGCGTGTGCATATACCGGAGCGGAATGGATACAGTTCCGGTACGCACGCCGCCTTTTGTTACAGAAAAACGATCTGCATTGGTTCCGGTCATGCCCGACATCACTTCCGGCTGCCAGGGAATCTGTTCCGCATCTGCCGCAGCGATCAGCGCATTTGTCACATCACGGGAAAGGGTCGGCGAAATGCCGATCATAGGACCGCCGCCCATTTTTCCGCACTTGACCGGATCGTCTCCGTGTCCCAGCGCAAAAGTCACGTCCACTGCCAGAGCAATATCCGGTTCGATGGTAAATGCACCGATGGTTGCGCCACGTTCGCCGGTCTCCTCCTGGGTGGAGAACAGTACAGAGCAGCTGCACGGCAGTTCCTCACCCTGTACCAGGGAAAGTGCGTACAATATTGCTGCAATGCCGGAGCGATCGTCCAGAGAGCGTCCGCACACTCTGTCATTTTCCATAGGCAGGAGCGGCATTGCAAAGGAAACGGTGTCACCCTGTGTGACGATCTGTTCCAGTTCTGCCTTTGTGTATCCGGTGTCAATGGCAAGTTCTGTCACAGAGAGAACGTGTTCTTCTCCGCCCTGTAAATGCGGCGGCACGCAACAGATCACACCGGGAATATCCTGCTTGCCGTGTACAGTCACACGCTGCGCCGGCATGAGCCGAAAGTCCAGACCGCCGGCATTTCCCACCCGGAGAAATCCCTCTTCTGTGATGGCAGTTACCAGAAAGCCAACCTGATCCATGTGCGCATCCAGCAGCACGTGGGGCTTTCCGGGCTGACGCTCTCCCAGTGTGCCGAGGACGTTCCCCTGCCGCTGTTCTGCGCTGTCACAATATGGAGAGAGCAGAGACAGCACCGTATCAGCGATATTTTCTTCGCTGCCGGACACACTGGATGCCGCAGTCAGCTGACCGAGCAAATTCATCCAATCCATACTCAGTGCAGCTCCTTTACCAGATTCTTATAGTGGATGCCTCTTGCCTCGAAGTTCGGGTACAGGTCAAAGCTTGCACAAGCCGGAGACAGTGTAACGATATCGCCGGCTTTGGCACGTTTCTGCGCCTCCTGCACTGCCTCTTCCATGGAGCTGACGTGTACCAGCTCCGGTGCGCCTTCCTTATAGTACTGGCTGCCTCGAATGGCTGCCTCGATCTTATCCGCAGTAACGCCCATGAGAAGCACCAGCTTTACCTGCTGGCAAACGGTATCTGCCATCGGCTCAAAGGGAATCTTCTTGTCATAGCCGCCCATAATAACGATCAGTTTCTGCTGGAAAGAACGCAGTCCTGCCAGTACACGGGTCGGGCTGGTGGCGATGCTGTCGTTATACCACTTGACACCGTTCAGTTCCCGGACAAATTCGATGCGATGCTCTACGCCGCCGAAATTTTTTGCCACATACTGAATGTCTTCCACGGAGACAGTTCCCCAGACGGCGTTGATCGCAGCCAGGTAGTTTTCCACGTTGTGCATACCGGGAATGCGGATATCATCTTTCTGTACCACAGGAGTGTCCACGCCGTCCTTGGTAAAGCACAGCATTCCGTCTTCCCGGAGGTAAGTGCCGAATTCCGGTTTCTGACGGCGTGAGAATGTGGTCAGTGTGCCACGCACCATAGATGCCAGATTCATGGTCGGCTCGTTGTCCAGATTCAGAATGGTTCTGGAGAAAGCGTCCTGGTGCGCCAGAATGTTTGTCTTGGCGTAGATGTATTCTTCCATCGTGCCGTGTACATCCAGGTGGTTCGGTGCAATATTGGTGATGACTGCCACATCCGGAGACTGGCGCATGGACAGCAGCTGGAAACTGGAAAGTTCTACAACAGCCACGTCCTCTTCCCGGATATCCTCAATGATGGGCAGCAGCGCCCGTCCGATGTTGCCGCCTTTATGTACCCGGAAACCGGCGTGTGCCAGGAATTCGGAGATCAGTGTGGTAGTCGTGGTCTTTCCGTCCGAACCGGTCACAGCGTAGATCTTGCAGGGGCAGAGTGCGAAAAAGGCTTCCATTTCAGAAGTGATAACAACGCCCTTTTTGCGTGCCTCCTGCAATTTTTCGTTGTGATAGTACATACCCGGCGACCGGAATACCACATCATAATCGGTCAGTGTATCCAGATAGCTGTCACCCAGGCAGAATTTTACGCCCAGTGCCTGAAATTCCTCATATACTTTTCCCAGCTTTTCCGGGGTCTTGCGGTCCAGCAGTGTGACATCAATGTTTTTCTTGCGAAACAGACGGATGATATCTCCGTTGGTCACACCGGTTCCGATAAATGCCACACGGCTCTGCTGCATGGTTTCAAAAAAATGCTTAATGCTGTGCATCGTTGTTCCTCCTCAGCAAGTGGACAGAACAGCAGGCACGATCAATGGGATACGTGCCTGCTGCCGGATTTTTACGAACGTGGATTCCACGTTCTCCAATCATTTCAGAAAGTCATTCATGGTGATCTCTACACGGGGATTTCCGTCGGAGTCATCGTCGATCATTTTTACATTTTCCATGATAATATCCGTGTTTGGTGAAGAAACTGCGCCGTCGCTGCCCATGGAACGTTCTACCTTTACGAAAGAATCTACCACATCCATGCCCTCAGTGACCTTACCGAAAGCGGCATACTGTCCGTCCAGAAAACTTTCATCGCCGTAGCAGATGAAGAACTGGCTGGAGGCGCTGTCCGGATCATTGGATCTTGCCATGGATACCACGCCACGTGTGTGGGAAAGGGTGTTCTCTACGCCGTTCTGAGAGAATTCACCTTTAATGGTGTCCGTGCTGCCGCCGGTACCGTCACCCTTCGGGTCACCGCCCTGCGCCATGAAGTCCTCTACCACACGGTGGAATTTCAGACCGTCATAAAAGCCGTCCTTGACCAGCTTTTCAAAATTCTCACAGGTGATCGGTGCAACGTCCGGATACAGGGTGATTACAAAGGAATTATCTCCGGAGCTTTTGCTTGCAGAATCTTTTTTCGATCCGCAGGCAGCCAGTGTTCCTACCAAAAGTGCCGCACTGATGCTCAGTGCCAAAAACTTCAAACCACGTCTTTTCATATTGCATTTGCCTTTCTTTGACCAGATCTTTCCGGGCATGACTGACGGAGCAGATCTGTTGATACTTGCATTCCAGGTATTCCCTGCAATGTCTGCGGCAGTACTGCACAGTACCGCTATTTTACATAAACTCTATTATAACACATTTCAAATTGAAATGCAAGGGCAGCGCTGCATAAAGTTTGCGGCAAAAATATGACGCAGATCATGGGTAATCCAACAAAAAACGGGTGCAGAGACCCGAAAAGACTCTGCACCCGTTTCACAGCGATTCAGTTGTCAGCTGATCTTCTCAGCATCCGCATCCGCCGCAGCCATTGTTGCAGCCGCCACCGCAGCCACAGCCGTTGCCGCCACCGCAGCAGCAGAACAGAATAACCAGCAGAATAATGATCCAGCAGCATCCACCATTATTTTCGAAACACATAATACACGACTCCTTTGTGTCAATTTTATTTGAAACAAACTGTTTTTTGTCTGTTTCATAGTACATCATATGCCCCAGACGAAAAAGTGTGACTCCTTCGACAAATCCTGCGAAAAAAATGTGGTATACTTGTCCTGTTCAAAAGAGAGACAGCAGCACGGCACGGGGTCAGCAGGCATTCTTTCCGCTGTGCTGCATACAGAGAAAGGAACGACAACTATGCGATATACTGAAGGATTTACCGGGAAGGCGATCCTTGCCATGAAAGAGGCAATCCATGCCGCAGAAGAACTGGGGCATACCTATATTGGCAGCGAGCATCTTCTGCTGGGACTGATGGAAGAAGGCGGAAACGCAGCGGCAAGCGCTCTGGCGGCGCAGCAGGTGGATGCAGACCGGCTGCGGATGGGTGTGGTCGATCTGGTGGGGCGTGGCATTCCGGCACAGGTACAAGAGGACTGTCTTACGCCGTCCCTGGTTTCCATTTTAGAGGATGCCAAGGAACGTGCCAGAGACAGCGGACGCAGTCTTGCCGGAACGGAGCATCTGCTCCTTGCCATTATTCATGCGCCATGCTGCAGTGCAGTCACCATTCTGAAAAAGCTGGGCGTCAGTCTGAACCAGCTCTGCACCTTGTGCAGCTGTGACACAGCATACGGTGTGCGGATGGAACGGCATCGGGTGGACACCCTTTCCCGGAAGAACTGCCCTGCCCTGTTTCAGTACGGAAAGCTGATGACCGATCCTGCAAGCCCCTGCCGCTATGATCCACTGGTGGGAAGAGAAAAGGAGATTCAGCAGATGATCCGAATTCTTTCCCGGCGCACCAAAAACAACCCCTGTCTTATCGGCGAGGCAGGGGTCGGGAAAACGGCAATCGTAGAGGGCATCGCCAAGAAAATTTTGCAGGGTGATGTGCCGGAGTCCTTACAGCAGATGCAGCTGTTTTCTCTGGATTTGCCGGCACTGCTTTCCGGAGCAAAATACCGGGGCGATTTTGAGGAGCGGCTGAAAAACTGTCTGGCAGAGGCAACGGAACAGGGAAACATCATCTTATTTATTGATGAACTGCACACCATTGTGGGCGCCGGCGCAGCGGAAGGGGCGATTGATGCCGCCAATATGCTGAAACCGCAGCTGGCACGTGGAGAGATTCGCCTGATTGGTGCAACGACGCCGGAAGAGTTCCGGGCGACCATCGGCAAGGACAGCGCATTGGAACGGCGCTTTCAGCCGGTCACCGTTCGGGAACCGTCTCCGGAACAGTGCTATGCCATGCTCCAGGGACTGCGGGAGACCTATGCGGAATTTCACCGGGTGGAGATTTCGGATGATGTACTGCACACGGCGATCCATTATGCCGACCGCTATCTCCACGACCGTTTTCTGCCGGATAAGGCAATCGATCTTTTAGATGAAGCGTGTTCCCGTGCCAGGATTCGCTGGGAGTCGGAGGCACAGCCGACTGCGCCGGCGGCAGTATCCGAGGAAGATGTTGCGGTGATCGTCTCTGTCCGGACAGGCATTCCCACAGAGAAAATCACCGAGGCCCAGCGTCAAAAACTTCTGACGCTGGGCGATGCCTTGAAAAAACAGGTGGTGGGGCATGATGATGCGGTGGACACGCTGACAGCCGCCCTGTTCCGGGCAAGCACCGGATTGCAGGACAAGGCGAGACCGATCGGCGCATTTTTATTCGCCGGGCCAACTGGTGTCGGAAAGACAGCCCTTGCCGGCGCCCTTGCGGCACACTTGTTTGATGACAAGGACAGCCTGATACGCATTGATATGTCCGAGTTCATGGAAAAGCACACTGTCTCCAAGCTGATTGGAGCGCCTCCCGGTTATGTAGGGTTTGAGGACGGCGGAATGCTGTGCGAACGGGTGCGCAGGAGACCCTACTGCGTCATTCTTTTTGACGAGATCGAAAAGGCGCATCCGGATGTGTGCAATATTTTGCTGCAAATCATGGAGGACGGCATCCTGACTGATTCCTGCGGCAGAACGACCAGTTTCCGCCATGCCCTGCTGATTATGACATCCAACCTGGGCGGAGAGTCCATCCGCACCGGTGAGCATCTGGGGTTCTTGCCGGCAGAGAACGACAGTACCAACGCAGCAGCCATTGATGCTCTGCGAAATCACTTTTCCCCGGAGTTTCTGGGACGGCTGGATGAGGTGCTGTGGTTCCAGAAACTGGAGAGCGACAGCCTGGCGCAGATTGCCCGGAGAATGCTCCGGGAATTGCAGCAGCGGCTGGCGCACATGGAGATCGCCATGGAATTCACGGAGGATGCAGTCCAGCTGCTGGCGAATGCGCCCAAAACCAAGCAGTACGGCGCACGTCCCATGAAACAATATCTGGCGCAGATGGTAGAAAACACCATCGCAGACAAGATGCTGCGCAGTGAGGTGCAGTCCGGTGATGAGATCTGTCTGACTGCAAAAGAACGACGGTTTGTGGTGCTGGACAAGGTGCTGCCTACCCGGTAACCGATTTTATACCCCAACAAAAAACCAGGCAATGCGTTTTCACATTGCCTGGTTTTCTTAGTTTTCCAGTGCGAACAATTCGTTCAGATAGTGGATGCCGGTCTCTGTCCGGAAAATCTTATCCCGGAACGATTTGATGTTTCTCTTCGGCAGACCCTCTTCGTAGGCGTTTACCATAAAGTCCGCCTCAATCAGAATTTGCAGATCCACGTCATCAATCTTATCATAAGAATGATGGTGCGCCACCATATCGCAGACACGGTTGATGAGCGCCGGCGAAAACTCCAGCGCCATCAGCATGGCTCTTGCGATCGGTGGCCCTTCGATCTCCTGGTACTCTCCGGCGGCAGAACGATATTTCTTTTCTGCGGCATGGATGCCGATATCATGCACCAGAGCAGCTGCCTCAACGATCTCACGCTGCTTTGCACCCAATTGTTCTTCTTCGGCGATCATTTTCGCAAAGGCATATACTTTCATGAAATGCTGTATCCGTTTGGGATCCCCGCTGTACAATGTGACCATTGCCATTGTCAACTGACTCATCGATGCCATATGACTCCGCTCCTTTCACCATTACGGTTCACCTGCTTTCGCTATACAGGCTTTTTATTGTCAAATTTTCTTAAAGCTGGTCTGCAATATCGTAGATCAGACGCTCGGACTTCTCCCAGCCCAGGCATGGGTCTGTGATGGAGCGTCCGTATACGCCCTCGCCGATCTTCTGTGCACCGTCCTCAATATAGCTTTCGATCATAAAGCCTTTGACCAGCGATGCGATTTCCTTGCTGTGGCGGCAGCTGTGCAGGACTTCGTTGCAGATACGGATCTGTTCCATATACTTTTTGCCGGAGTTTGCGTGGTTTGCGTCCACGATCACAGCCGGATTCTGATAGTTCTTCTTCTGATACAGATCATACAGTGTAATCAGATCTTCATAGTGATAGTTCGGGAGTGTGCGTCCCAGCGGATCTACTGCGCCACGCAGGATAGCGTGTGCCAGCGGATTTCCGGCAGACTTAACTTCCCAGCCACGATACAGGAACACATGGGATGCCTGTGCCGCAGTCAGTGAATTCATCATAACAGAGAGGTCGCCGCCGGTCGGGTTCTTCATGCCTACCGGGATATCCAGACCGCTGGCAGTCAGACGATGCTGCTGGTTCTCAACGGAACGTGCGCCGATGGCAACATAAGACAGCAGGTCAGACAGATAACGGTGGTTTTCCGGATAGAGCATCTCGTCTGCGCAGGTCAGACCAGTCTGCTCAATTGCACGGGTATGCAGCTCACGAATGGCGATCAGACCCTGGAGCATATCCTCTTTCTTTTCCGGATCCGGCTGGTGTACCATGCCCTTATAGCCTTCGCCGGTGGTGCGGGGCTTGTTGGTGTAGATACGAGGGATCAGGATCAGCTTATCTGCTACCTTTTCCTGTACCTTTGCCAGACGGTTCACGTAGTCCAGAACTGCGTCCTCACGGTCGGCAGAGCAAGGTCCGATAATCAGCAGCTTTTTGTCTGATTCGCCGGTGAATACCTTCTTGATCTCTGCGTCACGCTTTTCCTTGACCGAAATCAGCTTTTCTGAAAGGGAAAACTGCGCTTTCAGTTCCTTCGGAATGGGCAGCTTTCTGATAAACTCCATATTCATTCTAAATAAGTCCTTCTTTCTCATTACATTAGAGCGCAGCATTAGGCTCTCAAAACTGCGTCGCCGCAAACCGTTTTTCGCAATGAAAAATCTGTGCTTGTCCGTTCAGCGCAGCAGTGCTAAGGTATAGTATACTATATTTTTCCGAAAATTGCAAGCCCTGGCCGGAAAATCACGAAAAGTTTACTGGTGTCGCTACCGGCGGCGTGGTGTCTGTGCCGGATGTTTCTTCTTCCTGTGCCTCCGGCATCAGAAATTCCACTGTCAGATTGCCCTGTGCCGTATATACGGTCACGATCGCCTGCTGCTGCGGCAGGATCATAACGCCGGCGATCTCAGAGGCAGTTAGACGGCAGTCATCCCACTGGTACAGCAGCTCCGGCTGCGTGTTCTTTCCCGCCATGCAGTATAGTCCGTGTTCGTTCCAGATACCGTAGAGGAGACTGTCCTCTTCGGATTCCGCCAGCATGGCATCTGCGGTCATTCGCTCCGGCACAGCGGTCTGTGTTTTCCACAGTGCACCATCCGTTACCACGATGTGAGACAAATGCTGCACATCGTCGGTGTCACATTCCCACAAAAGCATCCCGTCGTCACTGCACCGCACCCACTGATAATCCGATTCCAGGGACAGCACGTTGTCTGCATTTCCCTGCACCGGGCAGAGGTTTCCGTTGTCATCCAGTGCCATCAGGCACTCGGATTCGTCGATCGTTGCCGTCAGATAGACATGGTCAGAGGCATCACAGCGCACGCCGGTGAATGCCATAGTCTGGCGTGAAGTTTCATCCAGATCCAGCAGTGTGGAAAGTCCCAGTTTTTTGCAGACCACGCCGTTTTTATCGTACCACACCAGCTGATACTGTGTGGCATAATTTTCATAGTAGGATTCCCAGTCGAATTCGTCCGGGTTAAATGTGGGGTCTTCATACGGCACAGCATCTGTATTTTCACAGATCAAGCCGCAGATCGTTCCGTCAGAAAGTACATCGAAATCTGTCAGCCCGACAAAAGCAGACGCATTGGCATTGGCGTACAGCGGTGCAAATTCCGGTTCCGTATCCGCCTTTGCATGATACAACACGCTTTCTGTCTGCTGCAAGTCGTTCTGCCGCGTCCCGAGCAGGTAGACATCGTCCTCATAAATGCGAACAGTCTGGAGTGTTCCCAGCTCCTCCGGCATTTTCCATGCGGCAGCTTTTGCTTTATACAATGCCTCGGCAGGCGTTGTCTCGGTAACCGAGACCGTCTCCTCTGGCTCCGCATCAGTTGTTTCTTCCGAAGTATCCGTCACAAGCGGCGGAAGATCGGTGGCTTTTGTATGATTTGCAGAGGGATTTTGTTCTGTTGCAGCACAGCCGGCTGTACAGAACAGCATTCCCATCAATAAGACGCACACGGAATGTTTTCCATGAAATTCCATTGCACTGCCTCCATTCGTCAAAATCTTTGTCTATTATAATACGAATCGAGTAAAATGTCAAGGTGATACTGCACAAAAACAGAAAAAACCAATTCCCGGTTCCATACCGCTCAGCTGCGCCGGGATGCAGCGGCGATTGCAGCCTGCAAACGTGCTGTGATCGCCGCATCTGTAACGCACAGGTTTTTGTCGATCCCGGTTCCCAGATGGATCTCCGGTTTGATGACCGGTCCGTGGAAATCAGAGCCGCAGGTATACAGCAGGTCATATTTCTCGGCGAGGTGCAGATAAAACTGCGTCTGTTCCGGCGTATGGCGGCTGTAATATGCCTCAATTCCCTGGAGACCGACGACTTTCAATTTGGCAACCAGTGCATCCAGCGCATCATTTTCCAGTTTCAGCTGATGCGGATGCGCCAGCACTGCGACACCGCCGGCGCTGCGGATGACCCGGATGCCCTCTTCCGGTGTGGGTTTGGGACGTTCTACACGGGCGTAGAATTCCGGTGTCGTCAGATATTTTTCAAAGGCATCCTGTACCGAGGACGCATATCCCAACTCTACCAGCGTTCTGGCGAAATGCGGTCGCCCGGAGGTTTTCCCCTGGTTGCAGCGGCGCACATCTTCCAGCGTAATGGCTGCGCCTTTTTTCTGGAGGTAGGCAAGCATTTTGCCGCAGCGCTCTGTCCGGTCAGCGGCGTGCTTGGCACAGAACTGGTGCAGCACATCGCTGTCGGGATGAACGCCATATCCCAGAATATGCAGTTCCTTTCCGCCCTGTACACTGATCTCAATGCCCGGGAAAAATGTCATTCCACAGGCCACCGCCGCTGCACTTGCCGCAACAATGCCGGAAACCGTGTCATGATCTGTGACTGCGGCAACGGTAACGCCGGCTTGATGCGCCATGCGGATGGTCTCTTCCGGTGAAAACTGTCCGTCTGAACAGGTCGTATGGATATGCAGGTCGATCATTTTTTCTTTCCCTCCGTAAATACAGCCGCTGTTTCCTGTTCCGCAAAAGTATCTGCATCGCAGAGAATCAGCACTTGGGTGTAATCCGACACATCTGCCAGTTCCGAAAGCGAATGCTCCATCTCTGTCACATCCAGAATACAGATCTCGCTGTAATGCTGCGCCAGAAACGGCACCATACAATCCGCATAGGAATCTTTCAGCAGCAGGAGTTTTTTCTGATTGTCCAGGTTCGTCTGGATTACGATTTTTTCGCAGGGGTCTCCCAGATAGAAAGCATCCGGATTTGCCGCCGCATCATTTGCCGTATCGCAGAGCTGCCGTTTCTGGGGTTTTCCGTCTGCCGGATATGCAGTCATTTCGGTGATCTGGCTGCCGTTCTCGTTTTGGTACACGTCTAAGATATCCGGGGTCACCTTGGAATACAGGCAGGCATCGTAGAGATTGCCCCGGAAGGATGCAACATGGGTCACAGTGTACTGGTCATAGGAAATAGGTGCAAAGCCCATACGCTGAATGGCGTTGCGGTAAACGCAGTATGCCCCGTAGCTGCTCCACTTTGCATCAGTTCGATAATAGATATAGTCATTTGTGGCGGTAAAGAGAACATGGTAGACATCAATTTTTCGGACAGGTGAGCTGATTTCCTGGTAAAAGCTGTCGATTGCTGTCCGCTGAGACGGATAGGACATCTCGTCCAGCAGATCATCTGCGTAGAACTCTCCTGCTGGCGGTACGGCGATCACCGCTGTGGGAATCTGATATGCTGCATAGAACTGGCTGATGGCATCAGCAGTATCTGAGAGTGCCGCAGCATCCAGCTGCTTGGGACACTCCAGCAGACGCTCTTCTGTGAAGTACACATCGCCGATCCGGTTGCCGCCGGTGGCAGCGATACCATTTGTCAAAGTACGCAGAAAGAGATTTCTCGCCGGAAAGGCAGCTGTCAGTTTTTCGTCCGCCTTTTGAAAAGCGGAATCTGATATGGTGCGGGACGAGTTCTGAGGTGTTCCGCTGCCGCCGGAAATGCCCAGGGCAATGAGTGTGCCGATGCCGCCCAGCAGGAGCATTGCCCAGAGAATCCTGCCGGAAAACCGGTTGGAGATCTCGCCCTGTTCCTGTACGGTATGTTTTTTCCAGCGCCGGGGCTGTTTGACTTTCATCTGACTGCACCTCCTTTACAGAACCAGCTGCATCTGCACTGTGCCGCCGGTATGCACCAAAAGTATCACGTCCAGCAAAAGTGCGCCGATGCCGAACAGAACTGTCAGCGGTACACGCAGAATGCGGAACCACGGTTTTTCTTCCACCAGATGAAACAGCCAGCGCCAGTTTCCGGAAACGCTGTAGACCGCAGCAGCCAGTGCCAGACCGTAGGCACGCAGCAGGTCAGCGTCTGCCTCGGTGGGTGCGATATGACCGCCGCACAGCATGATCTTCAGATAGTTCCAGACGGATGGCAAATCCGGCAGTGTCAGCAGGACTGCACCCACGGAGAGCAGCAGCAAGGTCAGTGCATAGCGCAGCATGGAGGTGCGCTTATCCCGCCAGAGCAAGTGCGCAAGCCACAGACAGAATCCGATCAGCAGCCCGAACAGCAGCGATGGCAGACGCACGCCGTACCACAAGCCGATACAGCCCCAGGTAATCATCAGCGCCAGCAGCTGGAAGAAACGGTTGCTGCCACGGAAGTGTGTTCCCACATAGTGGGAGAACCACTGTACAACGGTGCGGTTCCATTGGTCTGCAAAAGCAGCAATGGACGGATAGAACAAAGACTTTCCATAGCTTTCCGGCAGGCGCACGCCGTAGCACGCCCCGATGCCGATTGCCATATCCGCATAGCCGGACAGTTCCAGATATAGCGTGACAAGCTGGGAGAATGCCCCCAGCCAGACAACCAGCATGGAATACGGGGCATCTGAGGTCTGACACAGCGTTTGGAAAAGCATCCCGACCCAGTCCGCCAGAAACAGTTTTTTTGCCATGCCCACCAGAAACCGCAGCAGTCCGCCGCCGATACGGCTCATGTCAAATGCCGGGTCGCAAATGGTCTTATGCACCATCGGATATGGCACAACAGGTCCCATGATGAGGCGGGGATAAAACAATAGGTACAATCCCAGCCGGCGCCAGTTTGTCTCGCCACAGCACTTGCCACGGAACACATCAATGCAGTAGCCTGCATTCTGCAAAACGAAAAATGCCAGCCCCAGCGGAAACAGTGCGCTGCCGTGAAACGCACCGGCTTTCAGCGAGTACAGCCAGTCACTGCGCAGGACGATCAATGCGCCGAACTGCACCAAAAGAGTGCCTGCCAGCGTCAGCCGGGACAGTGCCTTTTTAGAGCGCAGCTTTTCCAGGAGCAGTCCTGCACCATAGGTCAGTGCCGCCAGCACAAGTTCTGTCAGCGCAGCCATCCAGCCGCCGCAGAACAGGAAAAGGATGCTGATTCCCAGCATGACTTCCCGTTTCCAGCGGCGTGGTGTCAGATAATAGATTCCCATGGTAATGGGCAGAAAGAAAAACAAAAAGGTGAAAGATGCAAATTGCATAGATGTTCTCCTGTGCAGTGAATGGGTCGAAACTGATGTGGTGCAGGATGCTTATGCCAGCGTTTCCAGCAGCGCTTGCAGTTCTGTGCGGGTCATCATGGTGTTCAGAACTTCCAGCAGCGACGCCGCCGAGAGCAGATCCGGCAGCCCCAGCTTTTTTTGCAGTGCTTTCCGCCGTGCCCTGCTGTCTGCGCCGCCGGAGAGTCCCAGCTCATACAGATCCAGCTTTGTGATGGAATCTGCCTTTGCCGGGCGCTCGTCTGCCAGAATGCCTGCCTTTGTGAAAGCCTCCAGGAGCCGTTTCTTATCGATGCCCTCTACGCCCAGCTTGCCCTCTGCGGACGGCTTATCCTTGCGGCGTTCTTTGCCGTAAATGTCGGGGATGTACACATGGTACAGCTTTCCCTCGTGGATCGCACCCTTGAGATAATGGCGGATCTTAAAGCCGGCAGTATCCGAATCGGTCAAGATGATTACCCCTGTTGTTTTGGCGTAATAGCGGATCAGAGACATCTTTTCTGCATCGTGGAAGATGCGAAAACCGTTTGTGACAAGGATCACCGCATCCAGAATGGAGGAAAGCTTGATCTTGTCGTACTTTCCCTCAACGATGATAGCCTGTGCAATATGAATCATAGGAACCTCCTGCGATAGCGAGCATTTTTACGATGGCAGCTTCCAGCATGACCCGTTCTTCCCCGGAGCTGGAATTCAGATCCAGTTCCAGTTCACGCAGCACCCGGATACACGCCCGAAGACGCTCCGGCGGCAGCCTGCGGCAGTCACGGAACGCATTCTGCACCATAAAGTCAAAGGTATAGCCGAAGTCGGCTTTCATATCTGAAACCTGTTTCCCTGCCCGAAGTGCTGCTGCTGCACGGTACAGATCCAGGAATGCAGACGCAATGGCGTGAACGATAAACGTCCGGTTGGTGCGCATGGCATACAGCTTATCCAGCTCCTCCATAGCGGCTTTCGGGCGCTGGGAAACTACGGCTTTTGCCAGGTTGAATGTGGTCGTTTCCAGCTGCGGTGAGGTCATTTCCCGCACCATTGCTGTGGTGATCGTACCGCCTTTGTCCGCATAAGCGCAGAGTTTTTCCAGTTCGCTGCGCAGAATGAGAGTGTTGCCCATGCAGAGACGCACTAGTTCTTCGGCGCTGTCCCTGGGCATCACGCATCCACGGCGTTCTGCCAGCTCGGACAGTTCCTTTGCCAGCACCTGCGGTGTGCGCTGGACTGCCTCACAGACGATTCCGCATTTGGCAATGCAGTCGATCAGCTTTTTATTTTTCCCCTGAGGCGTTTTTTTGCCGTTTTTCGGGTCGAACCCGGTCACATCCAATACCAGCACCGTTGCGCCGCCGACTGTGGGCAGAAACTCCAGCAGTTGTTTCAGCTGATCTTCCCGCAGACTGTTGGCGTCCAGATCATGCACCTGGATGCAGTTATGGGCAGAAAACATGGAGAACTGGCGTGCTGCATCTTCCAGCGGTTTCAGTTCCAGCTTTTGCCCGTCGAACCGGGTCAGCGCCATGTCTGCGTTGCCGCCGGTCCCCTTTTTCAGCAGGCTGGCGGTCAGCTGTTTCACCTGCACCAGGTCAGCGCCGTAGATGTAGTATAAATTTTGCAGTTCGCCCTTTCGAATCTGGGCAGAAAGCTGTTTGGGGTCACAGATCGGCATAAGGGTTCTCCTTTCATATTCGATGGCGAACAGATCACGAAAGCTGTTCAATATCCCACGTGCCATCCGGATACACCCGTATCTGAACCGCATCGTCTTTTTCATAGGTTTCTTCCGGCATTTGCTCCGGGTCTCCGTTCCACTGGGTACAGATCAGAGCGTCTACCTCTTCTTCCGGAAGATAGGAAACGGCTGTCCCGACACAAAAACAGAGGTTGCCGAACTTCACCAGCAGTGTGCCGTCCGATTCCAGGATGCTGTACTGGGTGTCCTCCACGACAAACTTGTCCGTTTGCAGCGGTTTTGTTCCCATAAAGTCTGCATCCGGCGGAATCCAGCAGTTGGCAGGAACTGCCGTTTCTGCGGCGGTCATTTCCGACAACGTCTGCGGATAAGCCACACGCAGCTGGTCGGCTCGCTTTGTCAGACACAGCGTATCCAAACGGCGAATACCTTGTTCTGCGCAGTACGCCTGGACATAGCGAGGATTCCGGTGGTCTCCAGTCAGATCTATGACGTCTGTTTTTCCGGCGTATGCCACCAGTACCACTTCTTCCTGCCTCTGTCCCAGGACGGTAACGGTAAAGCACCGCTGTTCGCTCAAGCGGTAAATGCCCTGCCCTGCGATAAGTATGCCAAAGGAAACGGCGATAGATGCCGCAGCCGTACGCCGGTTTCGCCGGAAACAGATCACCGTCAGAACGAACAGGATCAGAATGCTCGACAGCAGCGGCAGCTGTTTCCAGCCCGTTGGAAACATCACCGGGATAAGCGTACGGAGACCATACCCCAGGAGCATCATGCCGTCATACAGCAGTTTCAGACAAAAGCAGACGGGCTTTGCTATGATGCCGACACCGCCGGTCAGAAAGATTGCCAGGGACAGCATCAGCATCAGCGAACAAATCGGGACAAGCAGCAGATTGGCAATGGGAGACGCCACGGACACCTCCCGGAAATAGAGCAGCGTCACCGGAAAAATGCAGACAGAAACGCAGGTCACGGTTGTCAGCTGGCGGAAAAGACTCCATTCGAATCCTTTTTTTCGCATCTTGCGTGTCATCCATGGAGCGAACACGCCAACGGCAAATGTGCCGGTATATGACAGCAGAAAAGAGGCGTCTTGAATCAGATAAGGGTTTCCGATCGTCATAAGGATTCCGGCGATGCAGAGAGAGTTGCTGGTGTCTGCCTTTCGGAAAAACAGCGGCGCACTCTGCATCATCAGAAACATAAACCCGGCACGCAAAATTGAAATGGGCGCACCAACCATCAGCGCATACAGTGCTGTCCAGACTGCTGTTGTCCCGAAGGTCAGCCAGCGGTGAAAATGCAGTTTCCGGCATAGAAATCCCCAGATGCTGAGGATCAGCACCAAGTGCAGACCGGAAACGGATACCACGTGACGAATGCCGTGATGCGTCAGAAGAGCGTCAGTTTCCTCCGACAGCGTTTCCTTTGTGCCAAGCAGCATGGCGCTGACCATACCGCCGGCATCCGTTCCGGCGAGGGTGCAGATGCGCATGGAAATACGGCTGCGGTATGCCTGCAAGGCACGGATCAGCTTTCCGTTTTCGGTATGTGTGCAGGAAATGTAGTCCTTGGTGTCTGCCTGTAGAAAGATGCCCTTTGCCTTATAGTAGCTGCCTGTATTCCAGAGGTAGCTGTCCGACGGAACGGAAAATGTTCCTGCAACATCCAGCGTGTCCCCATACTGAGCGTCTACGTCATCGGTATAGACCAGGATCTTTGCCTTTTTGCCGTCACGGAACTGTCCTTTCAGCTGGTACGATGCCCGGTCATTGTCATAGGTTGTGACCGTTGTGACTCGTCCGGAAAAGGTTGTTATCGTTCCGGCGTGCGCAAGCAGCGGCTGGTACACCATTGTTGTGTACAGCAAAACTGCACCGACAGCTGCTGCCGCAGACAGTCCGGCGGTGAGCATCTGTGCCGTTGTAATACGCCGATATAGACGGAAAGCTCCCAGCAGCAGAAATGCCGCCAGAAGCAGACTCGTCGTCACGGAGATCTGGCAGGTTGCTGCGAAGTACAGCCCAATCAGCCAGGGAATCCCCAGCCATACCATTTTCCGTTTCATCTCTGCCCTGTCCTCAATCCTTGAAGAACAATGGCAGTTGTTCCAAATATATCAGATCTTTGCGCTCTGCTGCATCGCCCTCGGCAAGGGGCGCCGCATTGCCCACGATCTCGCCGCCGGCAGATTTCACCAGCTGCTGCAGCGCACGGAGAGAATCTCCGGTGCTGATAACATCGTCAACGATCAGGACACGTTTGCCCTTCATCCACGCTGCCTTTTCACCGTCCAGATACAGTGTCTGCACGGCTGCGGTGGTGATGGATTTCACCTGCACGGAAAGCACATCGGTCATGTAACCCTTGATGGACTTTCGTGCGACGATGTACGGCACTTTCAGCTGACGGGACATCTCATATGCCAGCGGAATGCCCTTGGACTCTGCCGTCAGAATATAGTCACATTCCGGTACACGCTTTGCCAGTTCTCTGGCGCACGCCTCTGTCAGTTCCACATCGGAGAACAGAATAAACGCCGCAATGTCCAGCTTTTCGCTGATGGGGCAGATTTTCAGTTCCCGTGTCAGACCGGCAATGTGCAATGTATAATATGCTGCCACAGACCGTACCTCCTTAGTCCGCAATGGGCTGTACTGCGTCTGCGCCCCAGCCCATCTTTACACCGGCAAGCATATGGAAATGCAGGTGGAAAACAGTCTGTCCGGCATTTTCGCCGCAGTTGGTCACGATCCGATAGCCATCCGTGATACCCTCCTGCTCTGCGATTTTTGCAGCCACTTCGTAAATATGACCGACAACCGCAGAATTTTCCGGCGTGATCTTTGCCGCACAGCAGATATGCTGCTTCGGGATCAGCAGATAGTGGATCGGTGTAATCGGGTTGATGTCCTTGAACACATAAACCGTTTCATCTTCGTATACTTTTGCGCTGGGGATCTCTCCTGCGATGATCTTACAAAACAGGCAGTCTTCCATGATTAGTCCTCCTTGAGTAATTCCGCTGCAATGCCGTCCAGAGCCATCAGTGCCTCATCGACCATATAGGTCTTGCCGATGCCTGCCATAGCGCTGTCCGGCTTACCGCCGCCCTTGCCGCCGGTGACAGCAGCCACACGCTGTACGATCTTGCCGGCGTGTGCGCCCTTGTCTCTTGCCGGAGCGGAGCAAGCGCAAACCAGATTGCCCTTTTCGCCGTTTACGCTGGCGAGAACAGCAATGACCGGTTCTTTCATGTCCTTGATGGTGTCGCCCATCTTCCGCAGTACCTGCGGTGTCGTGCCGCTGAGCATTGCAGAAACGACCTTGACGCCGTTGATCTCCTTGGCGTTGTCAAAAATTGCAGCCATCTGAGCATCGGAAATCTTCTGGTTCAGAGATTCGATCTGGCGATCCTTTGCCTTGTTTTCAGCCACCAGAGATGCGCAGTGTTCTGCCAGGCCGGTGGTGTTGCTCAGTTTCATTGCCTTAGCAGCAGATGCCATGGTCTCTTCGTAGAAATCCAGCAGTTCCAGAACGCCTGTGCCGGTGACTGCCTCGATACGGCGCACGCCGGATGCCACTGAGCTTTCCGACAGGATGCGGAACAGTCCCAGTTTTGCAGTGTTGTCTGCGTGTGTACCGCCGCAGAATTCTACGGAGTAATCGCCAACGGTTACAACACGAACGATGTCGCCGTACTTTTCGCCGAACAGTGCCATTGCGCCCAGCTTTCTTGCCTCGGCGATAGGCAGTTCCTGTGTAACTACCGGGATTGCCTCCAGAATCTTTTCATTGACCAGAGCCTCGACCTTTTTGATCTCCTCATGTGTCATTGCGGCAAAGTGAGAGAAGTCAAAACGGCAGCGGCTGTCGGTTACCAGCTGCCCCGCCTGGTGAACGTGGTCACCCAGGACAGTACGCAGTGCAGCCTGGAGCAGATGCGCTGCGGTATGGTTGCGCATCGTTCTGCTGCGCTTGTCTGCGTCGATCTTTGCAGATACGGTATCGCCTACGTGCAGTGCGCCTTCGGTCATGGCACCCAGGTGCAGGTAGTGTCCGTTTTCGGTCTTGCTGGTTGTCTCTACCGTGAATGTGCTGTCCGGTGTGGTAACAGAACCGGAATCGCCGATCTGTCCGCCGCTCTCTGCGTAGAACGGAGTCTTGTCCAGAACAACAACTGCCGGTTCGCCCTCAGCAGCGGTGTCAACAGCCTCGCCGTCACGGAAGATTGCGATGACCTTGGCATCCTCTTCTGCGTTATGGGTATAGCCGGTGAATACGGTTGCCGGTGCGTCGATCTGGAGACCGCCTTCAGCCCAGGAAGAGCCTGCCTTATTGTGATAGTCTTCTCTTGCACGGTTCCGCTGTTCCTCAACCAGAGCCGCAAAGCGGTCACGGTCTACAGATACGCCCTGCTCTGCTGCGATTTCTTCGGTGAGGTCAATCGGGAAACCATAGGTATCCGACAGCTTAAACGCATCTTCGCCGGAAACCATGTCCTTGCCCTCGGATTTCAGCTGCGTCAGAATGCCGGACAGCATATCAAAGCCCTTGTCGATGGTCTTTGCAAAGGTCTTTTCTTCCTCTTCCACGATCTTGCGGATGTATGCCTTTTTCTCTTCCAGTTCCGGATAAGCGGAGGCGTTTTCATGAATAACCGTTTCCACAACTTCGTACAGGAACGGCTTTTCGATGCCGATGAGTCTGCCGTATCTTGCGGCACGGCGGAGCAGACGGCGCAGCACGTAGCCACGACCTGCGTTGGACGGCATAACGCCGTCGCCGATCATGAAAGTGGTGCTGCGGATATGGTCGGTGATAACACGGAGCGCAACGTCAACCTTTTCATCTTCGTTGTAAGTTACGCCTGCGATGCGGCAAACGTGCTTCATGATGTTCTGTACGGTATCAACCTCGAACAGGTTGTCTACGCCCTGCATCACACAAGCCAGACGTTCCAGACCCATACCGGTATCAATGTTCTTGTGTTCCATTTCGGTGTAGTGACCGTTGCCGTCGCTGTCAAACTGGCTGAATACCAGGTTCCAAACCTCTACATAGCGGTCGCAGTCGCAGCCAACGTGGCAGTCCGGCTTGCCGCAGCCCTTTTCCGGTCCACGGTCAAAGTAGATCTCAGAACACGGGCCGCACGGACCGGAACCATGTTCCCAGAAGTTATCCTCTCTGCCCAGGCGAACCATGTGATCTTCGGCAACGCCGATCTGCTTAGTCCACATTTCAAATGCTTCGTCATCGTTTTCGAAAACGGAAACATACAGCTTATCTGCCGGCATCTCCAGCACCTTGGTGAAGAATTCCCATGCCCAGGTGATCGCCTCGATCTTGAAGTAATCGCCGAAAGAGAAGTTGCCCAGCATCTCGAAATAAGTACCGTGGCGTGCGGTCTGACCGACACGCTCGATATCCGGGGTACGGATGCACTTCTGACAGGTCGTTACACGGGTATTCGGCGGAACTGCCTGACCCAGGAAATATTTTTTCAGCGGTGCCATACCAGAGTTGATGAGCAGCAGACTCTTATCCCCCTGGGGAATCAGCGAAAAGCTGGGGAGACGGGTATGCCCCTTGCTCTCAAAAAACGAAAGATATTTTTCTCTTAATTCATTTACACCTTGCCACTTCATTGGTTTTCAGACTCCTTTTTGAAAAAATACGGTGTTGTCAGAACAAATGCCAGGCAGATCTGCCGGTATCCGTTCTCATAAAAAAAGACCATCGCCGCCAAATGGGACGAAGGCCTTCGTGTTACCACCCAAGTTCGGAAATATGAAATTTCCCTCTTTCCCTTTAACGCAGGGAATACGTTTCGGTTTTCCGAAAAGGCTCACGGGTAGCACCTGCCGGCACGCCGGAGCAGTTTCACCAGACCTGCCCTCTCTGTTTCAGCCGCCGCCGCAGTTATTCCGATCATCGCCGATTTTATATCAACATCTCTATTAGTATAGCAAATATCGGGTCGTTTGTCAACTGTTTTTTTGAGAAAATCCGGACAGCATCAGAAAAAGCTGCCGCACTGACAAACAGTACAGCAGCTTTTTCTCATATAAGTACAGCGCTTGACAGTGCGCTTATGCGTTTTCCTTGTTTCTCCGATCCAGCAGTGCCTTGATCTTTGCGTTCGGGTCAATGACATTGCCGATGGAAACGTCGTGGTTCAGAGATGCGATGAAGTAGGAAATATACTTGGAGCAGTCTACTTCGTGGAACCACTCACGCTTGAGCAGTTCATCTGTCCGGTAGGTCAGATTGGTGGAGAATACTGCATCAATGTAGCCGTCCTCATTTGCCTTGTCGAACTTCTCCAGACCGTTTACGAACAGACCGTAAGTTGCATAACAGAATACACGGCGTGCTTTCCGCTCTTTCAGTGCGTATGCAATATCCAGCATGGACTCGCCGGAAGAAATGATATCGTCTGCAATGAAAACATCCTTGCCCTCAACCGAATTTCCCAGGTATTCATGTGCTACGATGGGGTTATGTCCGTTGATGATCTTGGAGTAGTCACGGCGCTTGTAGAACATACCCATCGGTACACCCAGCATGGATGCGTAGTACATATTCCGGTTCAGAGCGCCTTCGTCCGGGCTGATGACCATAAACTCGTCCGGAGTCGTCTTGAGGTGCGGAATGGTCTGGAACATTGCCTTCAGTACCTGGTAAGACGGCATCATGTTGTCAAAGCCCATGAGCGGGATCGCATTGTGTACACGGGGATCGTGCGCATCAACGGTCAGAATGTTGGAAACACCCATCTGGTACAGCTCCTGCAGTGCGCAGGCACAGTCCAGAGACTCCCGGTAATTCCGGCGATGCTGGCGGCCGCCGTACAGGATCGGCATGATTACATTGATGCGGTGTGCCTTACCGCTGGCTGCCTGGATAATACGCTTCAGATCCTGGTAGTGGTCGTCCGGAGACATGGCGTTCTGCTGATCGTACATCTGATACTTTACGTTGTAGTTTCCCACATCAATGATAATGAACAGATCCTTACCACGTACTGTAGACTTGATCAGTCCCTTGCCGTCACCGGAAGAGAAACGAGGGCATTCTGATTCGATCAGGAATGTGTCCACGTCATAGCCGCCTTTGTGCGCCCAGTTTACCAGGTACTCATTCAGCTTTTTTCCCAGTTCCTCTGCGCCTTTCATTGCAATCAGTCCCAGCGGTGCAACGCTGGTTCCGTGATTGAACAAAATGTCTGATGCTGATACCATACTCAAATACCTCTTTCTATTTTAGGCACGCCTAACCGCAGAAAAGCCGCACACGCCGGCGGTTCTCGCCTGCGTACAGCGTGTCCTTTTTACGATTTATGCCTTGCAGAACTTTTCGATATAATGGTCGATGTCCGCAGCGATGATCTCCTTGGCAGCGTATACGTCCTCTACTTCGTCTACGGCAGTCGTCTTGTGTTCCAGTTCTTTGTAAACCTGGAAGAAATGCACGATCTCCTCGAAAATGTGACGTGGCAGATCATCAATGTTATGATAGCTGTTGAAGGTCGGGTCGTTGCAGGGAATCGCAACGATCTTGTCATCCCGCTGTCCGTTGTCGATCATGTGGATCACGCCAATGGGATAGCAGCGCACCAGCGTCATGGGGTGCAGCGTCTGGGAACACAGCACCAGTACATCCAGCGGATCTCCGTCATCTGCATAGGTACGGGGAATAAAACCGTAGTTTGCAGGATAGTGGGTGGAAGTATACAAGATACGATCCATTTCCAGAATACCGGTCTCCTTGTTCAGCTCATATTTCACCTTGCTGTTTTTTGGAATTTCCACAACAGCGACAAATTCATCTACCGTGATCCGTTTCGGGTTGATATCATGCCAGATATTCATGGGCAATCGTCCTTTCTGTCAGAAATCCTGTGTTTTCGTCAACGGCGCATCTGCTGCACAGGCTTTGCGCAGTGATGCCTTACCTTTCTAGTATAACATTTTTTGCGGTTTTGTCAATATCATACCGCTGCTTTTTTCCCTATTTCTGCTTTTTTCGCCGTTTTCACCGAAAGCAAACAAAAAAAGCTGCGGGGATTTTGCGGAAAAGACAGTCAGCACACTTGCCAAGAACCGAAAAAAATGATATAATAAATGGTATATCGTGAAAAAACTGTAAAGCAGCAGGCAAACGCTCCAATTTTTCTGTACGTTTCGCCCTGCTGTATGCTGTATTTCCCAAGCGTATGCCGGCTATTGTGCCGCTGCGCTGTATCCATCCAAACGGCAGCACATGAAATGCTGTCTGTAAGAGCCTGTTTCAAGCATGGTTTGCGAGAGCAAGCCGTTCTGAAACGGGCTCCAGAAAAGGAGAATGACTATGCCATCTGCTACAACACCGCACGCACTCCCTGGGATGATTCTTCGGGAAGTGCGGAAAGCGGTAATCGGAAAAGATCTGGTTCTGACCAAAGTGCTGATCGCCTTTCTTGCCGGCGGTCACGTGCTGATGGAGGATATGCCGGGCGTGGGCAAGACGACACTCGCCATGGCGTTTTCCAAGGCGCTGGGGCTGAGCTGCCGCCGGGTGCAGTTTACGCCGGATGTGCTGCCCTCTGATCTGACCGGTTTTTCCGTCTATGAGAAAAGCACGGAAAAATTTGTGTTTCAGCCGGGCGCATTGTTCTGCCACCTCTTACTGGCGGACGAGATCAACCGGACTTCCAGCAAGACGCAGGCGGCGCTGCTGGAGGCGATGGAAGAAGGAAATGTTACGGTCGAGGGAAAGACCTATGCCCTGCCCCAGCCGCATCTGGTTATCGCCACGCAGAACCCTCTGGGCTGTGTGGGAACGCAGTCCCTGCCGGAATCTCAGCTGGATCGCTTTTTGATGCGGCTGCATATGGGGTATCCGGAAATTGACGAGGAAGTTGCTATTTTGCGTGGCAAAGCGGTACACAATCCGCTGGAAGATATTCGGCCGGTCTGCACACCGGAGCATCTCCGGGAATTGCAGCAGCAGGCAGCCGCTGTGTATGTGGACGACCGTTTGTATTATTATGCGGCATCCATTGCAAAGGCAACACGGGAGCATCCCCAGGTCACGCTGGGTGTCAGCCCGAGAGGAACGCTGGCGCTGGTGCAGTCTGCCAAGGCAATGGCAATGCTCCGGGGCAGAAATTATCTTTTGCCGGACGATATCACCCAGCTGTGCATGGATGTATTGGCGCATCGCATTCTCACCAAAGGCAGCGTCAATGTTGGACGCATTCTGGATGAGATCCTGCATCAGGTGCCTGCGCCGGTGCCGGACAGACGGTGAACGCCATGTGGGTGACAAAGTTTTTCTACCTGCTCCTTGCCGGGATCGCCTATTTGTTTTTCTGTCTGTATCTGCCGCAGTTTTCAGCGTATCTGCTGCTCAGCATTTTACTTTTGCCGCTGGGATTTTTCTTGGCTGCGCACCTCCGCGGCAGGAAATTGCAGGCAGAGATTTCCCTGTCAGAACGGGAAACGCATTTACAGGAGTCCTGCTGCTGCACGGTTTTGCTGAAAAATCCTACCTGGCTGCCCATCGGTACGGTTACATTTTTCCTGTCTGTGGAAAACACCACGCTGCATCTGGGAAATCAACAGGAAATGCAGACCAGCATTGCCCCACGGGATACCATGCAGCTGGAGATTCCTCTTGTTCCCAGCCACTGCGGACAAGTCCGGTTCACACTGCATCAGTGCCGCATTTATGACGGCATCCACCTCTTTTCCCACCGCAAACGGCTGAATACCAGCGCAGTTTTTACCGTTCTGCCAAGTGTGCCTGCACCGCCCGTCACAGATGCAGGAATGCAGCATGGTGATGCGGCGGTCATGCAGCCGACCACAGAGCCGGAGGAATTCCTGGGCGTTCGGGATTACCGCAGCGGCGACCGGATGCGTGCCATCCATTGGAAACTGAGCAGCCGCTTTCCCGAACCAGTGGTCAGAGAATACGGCATTCCGCAAAAAGCGCCGGTGGCAGTCGGCTTTCTGTATGCACTGCCGGACGGGATGCAAGACCCTGGCAGTTCTCTGGACGCTATGCTGGAGGCACTGCTCGCTGCCGTCTCCTATTTTTGCGAGAACGGCGACTGTGTTACCGTAATCCTTTGCAGGGTGGATCAGCGGCGCAGTGAAACGCTGACAGCTGCGAATGATCTGCTGCCGATGCTGGAAACACTTCTGGAATCGCCGCCGGATACGGATGCGGCAGGCTGCCTTTCCATATTGGAGGAATCCGGGGACAAGATCACCTGCTGTATCTGCGGCGGCGGTGTCCGGGATATCCCGGCTGAGACAGTATTTACTGCGGCAGCCGGCGTTCCCGGACAAACAACGATTGCTGCCGGAACAGCGGCAAAAACGGTTTATCAAAAGCTATCCGACACGGAAGGAGGTGCGCTGTGAAAAAACATACCGACTCCCCTGCGGCAGCTTTTCCCGAAACGATTACATTTCGTTCGTCCTGTGCCAGACCCAAAAGCGGCGTAAGCCTGCTGAACCTGTTTCTGACACTGCTGGGCTATGGCGGCATTTTGTGGGCGATGATGACGCTTTACACGCCGGATTGCCGGAAAACCTATTTTCTGCCGGCAGCAGGCGTTCTGTTTCTGGTTGCCGCCGGCATACAGCTTTTGCCAAGATTCAGCGGCAAGCTGACGCTGGGATATCTGGGACTCCTTCTGGCGTTTGCCTTCTGGAAAGCCCGGCGCATTGTGGAGGGAATCCAGTATATTGTCAATCTGGTTTATCAGAAGGCGCACAATACGGATGTTGTGTATTTTACCATCCACACCAAAAACGATATCTCCGGTTCTGCTCTGCTGACGTGCATTTGCATTGCAGGTCTGCTTGCGGTTTTCCTTGCATTCTTCACCATGCGAAAGCCTCATTTTGTACTGACTGCCAGTGTGACATTCCTGCTCATTGAGCCGGGATTATACTTCGGCTTGCCGGTCAGCGTATTCGCTATGGCGCTGCTGCTGGCGTATTGGTGCGGAATGCTGGCGATGCGGTTTTCCATGCTGGGCAGCCAGGAAAAGAACCGGCTCTTTCGGAAAAACGCATCGTTCAGCGGTGCGGTAACGGCGCTGTTTGTTCTGGCGGTGTATACGGCGGTTTCGCTGACCGGAACATGGCAGGACTATACCCGTCCGGAGACGGACAAGCAGCGGCGGCAGGATATCAGCGACACGCTGGCGGATTTCGATATCCAGAACCTGCCACAAAGTCTCCGGAATCTGGGGACAGCACTGGGACTTTCCAGTTCTGACCGGGTGACGCTCGGCACAAAAGCCAAGCAGCGTTACCGGGACAGAACAGATCTGAAGCTTACCTTTGACACACTGCCGGATGAAACCATGTATCTGAAAGGCTACACCGGCAGTATTTACAGCGACAACAGCTGGAGGACACTTTCCCGGAATGCAGACTACCAAAACGCAGATGTGGTCTTTTCGGTTCTGCAAAGCTATGACTGTGCGCCGCAGAACTTTCCGTTTCTGTTTCAGCAGTCTATCCTGCCGGATTCGGACACGTTTTCCTGCACAGTACAGCCGCAGCGCCGGGACGGCAGGTACTATCAGCCCTATGTCTCTTTCGGTGAAAAAGTAAGCTTTCCGGATGATGCCAGTGTGAAACCGGCGAAACGCAGCGGCTACAGCTGGACTGTTTCTGCGCCGCAGACCTGGGCGCTGTCAAGCATTGATGCACATGAACTGCATTCGGAAACCATTCGGGCTGCCGGGACAGACGACAGCAATGCGGTAACCTCTTTTTTGAATGCACTGCACATTGACGGAACAAATGTCAATGTATCCGCAAGATTCAGCAGCAGTGAGGTTGCAGATTCTCCGGAGATGATTCAGGGAAAGGTGATTCCGGCGGTGCTGATGGAATCGCTGGCGTACCGGGATTTTGCCAAGGATGCCTATACCGACTTGCCGGACAGTGACGATTTGGATGAGGTCTATGCGGCGCTGCCGGAATCGCTGCAAAACAGCAAGCCCAGCACACCAGCAGAACAGTATGAGACTTTATGCGCCATTCGCTCCTGGATGGCAGAGCGTACCACATACACGCTTGCGCCGGGAAAGACACCCCGGACACGGGATTTCGTCAACTTCTTCCTGCTGGAAAACCAGAAGGGATACTGTGTGCATTACGCCACAGCCGGAACGATACTTGCCCGGCATCTGGGCATTCCTGCCCGGTACTGCGAGGGCTATCTTGTGGGCGAGGACATTCTGGACAGCGCATCGGTGGATTCTGACGGTTACACCGTGGAACTAAAAGACCGGCAGGCGCACGCCTGGTGCGAGTTTTATGTGGACGGTTACGGCTGGGTTCCCTTTGAGATGACGCCGGGCTATTATGACAGCACCAAGGTCGGTGATGTGGAGGTTGCTGACTCGACAGAACCGCCCACAAATACAACGCAGGAAACCACGATGGATGCAGCAGCATCTAATGTCGTCTCCACGGAAATGACAAGCGCATCTGTGACTTCTGCCGTTTCGTCGGGAGAAAGCACTGCGTCAGAAACGGAGCCGATTCCCGGCGGCACAGAGCCAGATCCGAATGGCGGCGGTCTCTTCGGGAATACCGGCAGTGCAGCGAATCTGGTTCGGCTCTTTATACACATCTTCCTCTGGCTGCTGCTTGCGGCAGTTCTGACCGCAGCGGTGATCCTTTTGCGGCGGTGGCACATACAGCGGCGCAGACGCATCTTTCTGGATACCCTGCACCCGAGGCAGGCAGTCTTTGCCATGTACCGCTATCTGTTCCGGCTGCTGCGTTGGACGGGACTTCGTTTCGAAAATGAGCCGCTTTTGGAATTCTGCGAAACAGCTGTCCGGCACCTCCGGCAGAAGGATTTGCCTGCGGATGCACCGGAGATCATCATTCCCATGACGCTTGCGCTGGACTTCGGGAAACAGTTCCCGGAAAAGGATGTCCAGCGAAAAGCTGCGGCATCCGTAGAAGAACTGGCTAACGCCATTTGTGCATCCTGCAAACCGTTTCGGCGGTTCTGCATGAAATATATTCTGCATCTATGCTGACGATTGAAAGGAGTTTTCTTATGAGTACTAAAACACCAAAAACCAAATTCGGAAAACAAATGCTTTACATCCTGCTGCCTTTTGTGCTGCCGCTCTGTCTGATTATTCTGGGCATTGTTCTGCTGGCAAACGCAAAGGTAGTCAACGGCATCTTCCTTGCCCTGGGAATTCTGATTGCCCTGGTGGGGCTGGTGGAAGTTGTGATCTACGCATCCCGGAAAAAGTTTCAGCCGGAGTCCCGGTATCTGGTCACGGGAATCATTCTCATGGTAATCGGCGCACTGCTCATCATCCTGCCCTTTACCATCAACAATCTGATTCCCATTATTCTGGGACTTAGCGTATTGGGCAGTGGTATTTCCGGCATCACCAACACCCTGGCTTTCCGCCGAGAGGATACCAACATTCTGGCATCCATGTTGTTTGCCGTTACCAACTGCCTGCTGGGTGTATTTATTCTGATCTACGTTCTGTTCATCAGCGACCAGGCAGGCTGGAATGTGATCGGTATTCTTATGATTATCAGCGGTGTGCTGCGTCTGATCAACGAGATCATTGCCAGAGTAGCGCCAAAGCATTCCGGTGCTGTGATTGAGACGACATACACAGAAACTACCACAGAGGCCACAGAACCGCCGAAAGAAAACTAAGGGAGTGTCACACGAATGTTATTAGCGAATTATCACACCCACACGGCTCGCTGCCGGCACGCCTGGGGTGAGGACAAGGAATATGTGGAAAATGCCATTCAAGAGGGCATGAAGGTGCTGGGCTTTTCCGATCACTGCCCCTGGATTTTCCCGAAGGATTATGTTTCTCACACCCGGATGGAACCACAGGAACTGGACGGCTACTTTTATGCGCTGGAGGCACTGCGGCAGGAGTATGCCAGGGATATTACCATTTACATTGGCTTTGAATCGGAGTATATTCCGGAACTGATGGAGGAACAGAATCAGCTGCTGGACGGCTATCCGGTGGATTATATGATTCTGGGAGAACATTTTACTGCCAGCGAAGTGACCGGACCGTATACCGGGTTCCCTACCGAGTCGGAACAGGATCTGGAAAAGTATGTGGATCTCTGCATCGCCGGAATGGAAACCGGAAAGTATGTCTATGTGGCACATCCGGATCTGATTCATTATACTGGTCCGGATGAGATCTACGAAGAGCACATGGAACGGCTCTGCCGGTATCTCAAGGGCAAGGATATTCCTGTGGAGATCAATCTGCTGGGCGTGGTGGAAAAGAGGCACTATACCTCGGAGCGCTTTCTGAAAATTGCACAGCGCATCGGGAACTCTGCCATTATTGGCTGCGATGCGCACACGCCGGATCGGCTGTCCAATCCGGAATACATTCAGACTTGTCTGGATCTGGCGCAGCGTTTTGGCTTGCCGGTGGTTGACTTTTTGCCTGGGCTTATGCCGAAAGCATGAGAATCTGTTTGTTTTCTGCTCGTTGCAAAAATGTAAAATTTCAAATTGCACAGCGGAAATCTTGACTTTTCCGGCAAAAGGTGCTATAATAAAATCGTTGAATACGTGTAAAAATGGGGCACACCACCGAAAAGGTGTGTGCCCTTTTTTTATGCTGTTTTATGGTAAATTTTAGATGTGAATTTTAGATGTGAAAGGAGACACGGCTCATGTGTGTCAACGGAGTGCAGATTCCATTGGAAAAGCCGCAGACGCTGCTGGGATTTCTGAAGGAACAGGGTTACAACATCCACCGCATCGCAGTGGAACGCAATGAGAAAATTGAGGCAAAAGAAAGCTATGCTGACATTCAGCTGGACGACGGCGATGTGATCGAGGTCGTCAGCTTTATGGGCGGCGGCACTCTCTGAGAAGAAAGGAATGGTTTTCATGGAAACAATCAAAAATGATACACTGGTACTGGGCGGAAAGGAATTTCGCTCCCGGTTTATTCTTGGCTCCGGCAAGTTTTCCTTACAGCTGATTCACGATGTTATGGAATACGGCGGCAGTGAGATCGCAACGATTGCCCTGCGCCGTGCCAATGCAGACAGCCCGGAAAACATCCTGGACTTTTTGCCGGAACATCTGACACTGCTGCCCAATACCTCCGGCGCAAGAAATGCGGATGAGGCTGTCCGGATCGCACGGCTTTCCCGTGCGCTGGGATGCGGCGATTTTGTAAAGGTTGAAGTTATCCCCGATGCGAAATACCTGCTCCCGGACAATGCGGAGACCATCCGTGCCACAGAGATTCTGGCGAAAGAGGGCTTTCATGTTCTGCCCTATATGTACCCGGATCTGATCGCTGCACGACACCTGGTGGATGCCGGTGCGGCTGCGGTCATGCCGCTGGGTGCGCCTATCGGCAGCAACAAGGGACTGCGCACCAAGGACTTTATCCAGATCCTCATTGATGAGATCGATCTGCCGGTAATTGTGGATGCCGGAATCGGTGCGCCGTCACAGGCGTGCGAGGCAATGGAAATGGGCGCTGCCGCAGTTATGGCGAACACTGCTGTTGCAACTGCGGACAACTGCCCCATGATGGCACACGCTTTCAAGCTGGCAATCGAGGCAGGCCGTGCGGCGTATCTGGCAAAGCTGGGACGAGTCCTGGAGTCCGGCGCAGAGGCATCCAGTCCCCTAACCGGCTTTTTGCAGGATTAAGGAGGATGTATCATGCGCAAGATCTATGACCCTATGGAATTTCAGCCGGGAATGCAGCAGATCGACTCGGACATTTTTGACCGTGTGATTGCCGCAAGAAAGGCATACCAGTCGGAACAATACACGGCTCGGCAGGTAAAGGCGGCGCTCCAGAAGGAAGAATTATCTTTTGAGGACTTCGCTGCCCTGCTGTCCCCGGCGGCACAGCCGTTTCTGGAACAGATGGCTCGTCGTGCAAAGACGGAACGGGAAAAGCACTTCGGCAACAATGTGCTGTTATTTACGCCGCTGTATATTTCCAACTACTGCGAGAACCAGTGCGTTTACTGCGGTTTCAACTGCAAAAATGCCATCACTCGCTGCAAGCTGAACGCAGAGGAAATTGAGGCGGAAATGCAGAACATCGCCAAAACCGGAATGCGTGAGGTGCTGCTGCTGACGGGCGAAAGCCGCTCGGTTTCCGGTCCGGAATATATTGCCGAGGCGGTTCGCATTGCGAAAAAGTATTTCTCCACCATTGGTCTGGAAGTCTACCCCATGAACGCCGATGAGTACGCCATGCTCCGGGAATGCGGTGCGGATTTCGTCACCGTCTTTCAAGAAACCTACGACCTGGAGCGCTACGGCGAAATGCACGTTGCTGGTGCAAAGCGGTGTTTCCCCTATCGTGTCTGCGCACAGGAACGGGCGCTGATGGGCGGTATGCGTGGCGTTGGATTTGGCGTGCTGCTGGGGCTGGCAGATTTCCGAAAGGATATGTTCGCCGCCGGTATCCATGCGGCGTTATTGCAGAAGAAGTACCCCCAGGGTGAAATTGCCCTGTCGTTCCCCCGGCTGCGTCCTTATAAGAACCACGAGGAGACCAACCCCAACGATGTTCACGAGACCCAGCTGCTCCAGATGATGCTCGCCTGCCGCATCTTCCTGCCGTTTGCAAGCTTTACCATTTCCACACGGGAACGTGCCGGATTCCGGGATCACGTTCTGCCGTTGGCGGCAACCAAGATCTCTGCCGGCGTCAGCGTGGGCATCGGCGGTCACAATGAGGAACACAAGCAAAAGGGCGATGCGCAGTTCGAAATCTCTGACCCCAGAAGTTTGCAGGAGATTCATGAGGCGATTCTGGCACAGGGTATGCAGCCGGTTTATACCGACTACATCAATACGAATATCTTATGATGATCTGTGTGACAAACCGCAAGCTTTGCCGGGGTGACTTCCTGGAACGCATTCGGCAGCTTGCCGCCGGCGGTGCGGATGTGATTTTGCTGCGGGAAAAGGATCTTTCTCCGGCGGCTTACACAGAACTGGCGGAAAAGTGCCTTGCCATTTGCCGGGAATATAGCACAGCGCTCTGGCTGAACAGCTTCACGGGAACAGCGGCGGCGCTGCAATTGCCTGTACAGCTGCCGCTTTCGGTGCTGCAAGAGTTGACAGATGCGGATAAGGAAAAACTGCCTGCGTTCGGGGCATCGGTTCACAGTCTGGCAGATGCGCAGCTGGCAGAAAAGCTGTGCGCAGACTGGCTGATCGCCGGGCATATTTTTCCCACATCCTGCAAGCCGGATCTGCCGCCGAGAGGGCTGGATTTTCTGCGGGAAATTTGCAGTCACGTTTCCGTTCCGGTGTATGCCATCGGCGGCATCACACCTCAGCGGCAGGCAGAGGTGCGGCAGGCTGGGGCATCCGGCTGTTGTGTCATGTCGCAGATGATGCAGTGTCCGGATGTATCCGCAGAATTTCAAAACTGGAGGAATTATATTTGAAAGAAAAAGCAATCAAAAATCCACTGTTAATTGACACCATACAACGCTATCTTTTATTTATTATCGGGTTGTTTTTCAGCGCTTTGGGCGTTGCCATTACCAAAAAGGGCGAGCTTGGCGTTTCGCCGATCTCCTCGGTGGCAAATGTGATGAGCATTCGTCTGCCGCAGCTGTCGCTGGGATACTGGTTCATCATCTGGAACTGTGTGCTGATTCTGGGGCAGATCTTATTGCTGCGGCGAAAGTTTCAATGGATTCAGCTACTGCAGGTTCCGCTGTCCTTTTTGTTCGGCTGGTTTACGGACTTCGGCGTCTGGCTGATTTCCTTTTTCACGCCGAAACATTACATCGTACAGATTTTACTGGTGCTGGCAGGAACAATCGTGCTTGGATTCGGCATTACGCTGGCAGTCATTGCAAATGTGATTCTGAATTCCGGCGAGGCATTTGTCAAAGCGTTGTCAGATACCATTCACAAGGAATTCGGCAATGTGAAAATTGTTTTTGATATCAGCTGTGTTGCGGTAGCGGTTATTCTCTCATTCCTGTTTTTTCACAAGCTGGTAGGTACACGGGAAGGCACCATTATTGCAGCTTTCTGCACTGGATTTGTGGTGAAGTTTTTCAGCAAGTTCATTACTGCACCACTGGAACGGTTCTTGAAAAAGAATATCGGAGAATGATGTTTTACGAAAAAAAGGTTTGCCTTATTGGATAAGGCAAACCTTTTTTTGTTATATGAAATCGTTAAAGTTTACTGTACCTGTACAGCCTGTTCTTCCGGCGGAATGTTTGCAATTTCCTTGCCGTCCGCATCGTAGAACTTCGGACGAGCCGTACCCTTGACGCAGTCTGCATCGACTACAATTTTCTTGACGTTTTCTACGGAAGGCGTGGTGTACATACTGTCCATCAGCGTTGCCTCCATAATGGAGCGCAGACCACGTGCGCCGGTCTTTCTGGCAATTGCCTCGGTGGCAACTGCGGTGAGCGCATCGTCGGTCAGTTCCAGCTGGATGTTATCGAAATCGAACAGTTTCTGATACTGTTTCACCAGAGCATTTTTCGGCTCGGTGAGAATCCGGATCAGCGCAGCCTCATCCAGGTCATCCAAGGTTGTGATGACCGGCAGACGGCCAACCAGTTCCGGAACCAGCCCGAACTTCACCAGATCCTGCGGTGTGACCTGGCGGAAAATGTTGACCAGATCTTTTTTCTGCTGTGCGATCGGTGCATCAAAGCCCAGTGCCGCCGGTGCCATACGTTTCTGGATCAGTTTTTCCAATCCGTCAAACGCACCGCCGCAGATGAACAGGATGTTCCGGGTATCCACGTGGATGAACTCCTGGTTCGGGTGCTTTCTGCCGCCCTGCGGCGGTACATTGGAGACAGTGCCTTCGATGATTTTCAGCAGTGCCTGCTGTACGCCCTCGCCGCTGACATCACGGGTCAGTGAAACGTTTTCCGATTTCCGGGAGATCTTGTCGATCTCATCGATATAGATGATACCACGTTCCGCAGCCTCTACATCGAAATCTGCCGCCTGGAGCAGACGCTGCAACACGTTTTCTACATCGTCGCCCACATAGCCTGCCTCTGTGATCGTGGTCGCATCGGCAATGGCAAACGGTACATCCAGAATCTTCGCCAGGGTCTGTGCCAGATAGGTCTTGCCCACACCAGTAGGACCGAGGAGCAGTACGTTGCTCTTTTGCAGTTCCACGTCACGGGATGCCTCGTCCTTGGACTGGTTGAGGATGCGCTTGTAGTGGTTATAAACGGACACGGACAGGGTGATCTTTGCCAGATCCTGTCCTACCACATATTCGTCCAGCGTTTTCTTGATCTCTGCCGGTTTCAGCAGATGGATCTCTGCCGGCTCTTTGGATTTCTTCTTTTTCTCCTTCGCAGATGCCGCCGGGTCTACCGGGCCATAGAGCATTTCGTAGCAATAGGTCACGCACTCGCTGCAAATGTTTACATCCGCAGCAGAGATCATACCTTCTACCATATGCTCCGGCTTTCCGCAGAAGTTGCATCGTTTTTCTCTTTTTTCGTCCATTTCGGCTCCCCTTTATCTGTGTGCGATCACCTTGTCGATCAGACCATATTCCTTTGCCTCGGCAGCATACATATAGTTGTCACGCTCGGTGTCTCTCTCGATGACTTCCAGGGGCTTTCCGGTGTTTTCAGCCAGGATCTCGTTCATCTTCTGACGAACCCGAACCAGGTGATCCGATGCGATCTTGATATCGGTGCACTGACCGGACAGACCGCCGGAGATCAGCGGCTGGTGAATCATGATCTCACTGTTGGGCAGAGCGATACGCTTGCCCTTTGCGCCGGAAGAAAGCAGGAACGCACCCATGGATGCAGCCATGCCGATGCAGATGGTGGAAACATCGCACTTGATGTACTGCATGGTGTCATAGATCGCCATACCTGCGGTGATCGAACCGCCGGGGCTGTTGATGTACAGAGAAATGTCTTTTTCGTTGTCCTGTCCCTCCAGGTACAGTAGCTGTGCAACGACTAGGCTGGCGGTGGCATCATTTACCTGATCCGACAGCATGATGATACGGTCATTCAGCAGGCGGGAAAAGATATCATAAGAACGCTCGCCACGGCTGGTCTGCTCTACAACGTAAGGTACTAAACTACTCATGTTTCATCTTCCTTTCCAAATCGACACATTTCGAAAAATGCGCACATACTACAGAGGGCGAACCAAGAGTTCGCCCATCTGTTTTTCATTCATTTTTATGGCTTTCGCCGTTTTCTTATTCTTCTGTTGCTGCAGCAGTTTCTTCTTCTGCCGGAGCGTCTGTTGCAACAGCGGATTCCTTAACCAGATCCATAGCCTTGGTTGCCAGCATATCTGCACGCAGATCTTCCACATAGATGCGCTTTTTCACGTCATCCGGAGTCATGTTGTTCTCTTCTGCCAGACGAGCAACTTCTGCTTCCAGGTCTTCGTCAGAAACTTCCAGCTTTTCCAGTTCTGTGATCTTTTCCAGAGCCAGACGCAGCTTTACTTCGTTCTCTGCACGTTCCAGATAAGTTTCCTTCAGTGCATCCTGATCCATGCCAGTGTACTGGAGATACAGATCCAGGGAAACGCCCTGTGCCTTCAGCTGGTTTGCAAACTGGTTCATCAGGCTGTCTGCACGATGCTCAAACATACAATGCGGAATCGGATCGGTTACCTTTTCGATCAGCTTGAGAGTTACAGCATTCTCGAAGGAGTTTGCTGCTGCATTTTCAGCGTTTTCTTCCAGCTTTTTGCGAACGTCAGCCTTCAGCTCGTCAACGGTATCGAAATCAGAAGTATCCTTTACGAACTCATCATCCAGTTCCGGCAGTTCTTCGTGAGAAATGCTGTTGATGAGGCAGTGGAATACAGCTTCCTTGCCAGCATATTCTTCCATCTGATAATCTTCCGGGAACTTTACAGTTACGTCGAAGTTCTCACCGATCTTGTGACCAGCTACCTGATCCTCAAAGCCCGGAATGAACTGACCGCTGCCCAGTTTCAGCTGGTAGTTTTCGCCCTTGCCGCCTTCGAAAGCCTCGTCGCCGAAGAAACCTTCAAAGTTCAGGTTCACTTCATCGCCGATCTCAGCTGCACGGTCGTCAACAGAAACAACACGTGCATTGCGCTGACGCATATTCTCGATCTGCTGGTCTACGTCCTCGTCAGTAACTTCCTTGACAACCTTCGGAGCCTCAATGCCCTTGTAGCCGTCCAGAGAGATCTCCGGCTTGGTAACGCAGATAACCTTCATGGTTACGCCGTCTTCCTTGCTGACTGCGGTAACTTCTACCTTCGGGGTATCTACAACGTTCAGCTCGTTGTCTACGATCAGAGCCGGCAGCTCCATGTTCAGCAGAGCGTTGATTGCATCCTCATAGAATACATTTTCGCCGTATGTTCTCTCGCACATTTTCCGAGGTACCTTGCCCTTACGGAATCCCGGCATAGAGATGTTCTTCTTCTGGCGCTGATAAGCAGCTTCAACTGCTTTTTCAAAGCTTTCTGCATCAATTTCAACGACCAGTTCGGTCATGTTTACATCAGTCTTTGTTGACGATTTCAAATTCATCTTTGGTTTCCTCCAATAAATTTATTGCAATTCCCTGCGTCCGGCAGGATTATCCGGAAACAGGAATTTTATATCATGCAAAGTATTATGCACACTTATTCATTATAGCACATTTCTCCGGTTTTGGCTAGTGCATTTCCGGAGTTCTCCATTTTGTACAACTCAGAAAATCTGTTCCGGTACAAATTGTAGATAATCACTAGAAATCATGCGCATTTCAGTTTCTTCGTAGCGTCCCTGGAATGCGTGGTGATGCCCTTTTCCGTGGACGTGTCCGTAATAGCAGCGCTGGATCTTGTATTCGTGCAGCACTTCCAGAATCTCATAGTTCATGGATGTGCCGTAGATCGGCGGATAGTGCAGGAACACGATAGGTTCCAGACCGGCATCCACTGCCGATTGAATGGAAACACGCAGCCGCTGAACTTCTCTCGCCAGAATCTTGGCATCTGCCGCCTCTCCCTGCATACTCACCCAGCCACGGGTACCGCAAATGCCGTAATTCCCGAAAGCATAGTGATTGTTATGGAGAATGTGCATGGTGTCAAATCCGTGCGCCACGAAAAAATCTTCCATCTTCTTTTTCGAGGTCCACCAGTAATCATGGTTTCCTTTCAGCAGGATCTTTTGTCCGGGGAGTTTCTGCACAAAGGCAAAGTCTGCCTCAGACTGCGCCAAGGTCATGCCCCAGGAAAAATCCCCTGCCAGTACAACGGTATCCTCCGGGGCGATCCGTTCCCGCCAGTTTTGTTCCAGCAGGTTCTGATAGCCCTTCCAGCCACCGAAAATATCCATGGGCTTATCCGGTACGCCAAACGAAAGGTGCAGGTCGCCTATGGTAAATAAACGCATACACACCCCGTTCAGGACAGGTGCAGTTCCTGCAATACGAACTGCTGCATTTCAGATTTATCAATGCTGCCGTCAAAACGACGAGGCTTGGTCTTTAACGCCGCCAGAGACTGCGGAATCTCCATCGAAGAAACCTCGTGCAGCAGCTCGACCATATCATATTCATCGGTGCCGTCTGCCGGCTTTTTGCCCAGTGCATCCAGCACGCTTGCGCTGAACTTGAACGGGCTTGCGGTAGATGCGATGAGTGTCTTTGTGGTATCGCCGGTCTCCTTGCGGTAGTCCTCATATACCTTTACAGCAACTGCCGTGTGGGTATCGCAGGTGTAGCCGTACTTCTGGTACAGTTCTGCGATGGTTGCCTTTGTCTCAGCATCGTCGCAGAAACCGCCGTAGAACTGTTCGGTCAGCTTTGCCTTGACAGCATCCGTTACCTCATAAGTTCCCTTTTCTGCCAGAGCCGTGAACCATTCCCGGATCTGTGCATCATCTTCGCCGGTCAGCAGATACAGCAGACGCTCCAGGTTGCTGGAGATCAGAATGTCCATAGACGGAGAAGTGGTCGGATAGAACTGACGGTTCCGGTTATAAACGCCGGTGCGGATGAAGTCAGTCAGCACCTTGTTAATGTTGGATGCGCAGATCAGCTTGCCGAGCGGCACGCCCATCATCTTTGCGTAATATGCTGCCAGGATGTTGCCGAAGTTACCAGTCGGAACAACTACGTTCAGCAGGTCGCCATAAGCGATCTCGCCGGACTCTGCCAGGGAAACATAAGAGGAAACATAGTACACGATCTGCGGAACCAGTCTGCCCCAGTTGATGGAGTTTGCACTGGAGAATGTCATGCCGCCTTTTTCCAGGGCATCCAGTACGGTGTGGTCGGTGAAGATTTTCTTCACGCCGCTCTGGCAGTCATCGAAGTTGCCCTTTACAGCGCATACCGTTACATTTTCGCCTTCCTGTGTCACCATCTGGCGTTTCTGCATATCGCTTACGCCCTCGACCGGATAGAATACCATGATCTCCGTGCCGGGAACGTCCTTGAATCCTTCCAGCGCAGCCTTACCGGTATCACCGGAAGTTGCAACCAGGATCACTACCTTTTTGTCCATGTTCAGCTTTTTTACAGCTGTGGTCAGGAAATACGGCAGGATCTGGAGTGCCATGTCCTTGAATGCACAGGTCGGGCCATGCCACAGTTCCAGCATATAAGTTCCCTCGAACAGGTGTGCGATTTCTGCAATGTTCTCGGTGTCAAATGCCTTTGTTGTGTATGCGCTCTCTGTGCAGTAGCGCAGCTCAGCATCAGTATAATCAGTCAGATACTTGGAGAATACGAACGCAGCACGCTGTGCATAGTTCATACCTGCCAGCGATTTCAGTTCGTCCATGGAGATCGACGGAATGGACTCCGGCACAAACAGGCCGCCTTCTTCCGAAATTCCCTTTGCAATTGCCGCAGCGCTTTCTACACGAATGCTGCTGTCTCTGGTGCTTTTGTAAAACACTGTTACCACCCTTTTCCCGGCAGGTATTCTGCCTAAAATATAAAATCACTGCCCGTCGCATCAAATGCGTTTTCCAGATAATCCACCGAAAGCACGTGTGTCCCCTGCATTTCCACGCAGGCGATATCGAACCTGGGCTGGAGCTGCGTGGGATGCTCTGCGCACCACATTGCCGCCGCCTGGATCAAACGAGCCTGTTTTTTCACCGTTACATCATCAAACCCGGAAGTCAGACTTCCCGGCTTTCGTGTTTTTACTTCCACGAACGCCAGATATTCCGCATTCTGGGCAATAATATCGATCTCGCCGCCACGGATGCAGAAGTTGCGCTTTACGATGGAATAGCCCAGCTGTTCCAATCGGCGGCAAACCTCCGTCTCTCCCAGGCGACCGATCTCAGTTGTTTTCATTTTCATGATTCTGATATAGCTTTCGCAAAAAACTGGGGCGATGCGCCGGACATGGTCCGTACTGCAAAATCGCCTCACAGTGTGCTTTTGTCCCGTAGCCCTTGTGCTTTGCAAAACCATACTGAGGATACATCTCGTCCAGTTCATAAAGCGTCCGGTCTCGGGAGACCTTCGCCAGAATCGACGCTGCGGCGATCGACGCAGAGGTTGCGTCCCCTTTCACCACAGTTTCCGCCGGAACAGAAAGCTGCGGCAGACGGTTGCCGTCGATCAGCACCAGTCCGGGTTGCATAGACAATCCGGCAACTGCACGCTGCATGGCGAGCATGGTTGCTCCCAGGATATTCAGCGTTTCGATTTCTTCGACAGATGCCGATGCCACGCAGTAAGCCAGGCAGGCACTTTTCACTTCTTCGAACAGCGCATCCCGTTTCTTTTCCGTCATCTTCTTGCTGTCATTCAAGCCTGCGACCAGCGGTCTGGACGGGTCTAAAATGACTGCCGCAGCGTAAACGTCTCCGGCAAGAGGTCCTCTTCCTGCCTCGTCTACACCGCAGAGCAGCAAACCGCCCTGCCGCTTTTCCGCATCCCAGGCGTACAGTTCCTCTGTCGTCTTTTTCGGCGCAGTTTTAGCCATTCTGCGCCTCCTGTTCCGGCAGTTCCAGCGTGATCCTGCCCAGCTTACCGCTGCGGAACTCGTCCAACAATGTAATTGCTGCACGCTCCGTGTTGACTTCGCCACCGGAGATCAGCATACCACGTTTCCGTCCCAGCAGTTCCAGCATAGCAAAGCCGTCCTCACAGATCTCGTCCAGTTCTGTCATGCGGTAGCGCTCTTCCAGTGCCTTGGGATAGGACGCCGCCAGTTTCTGGAGTAGCAGGCTTGCCAGCGCCTCCAGATCCATGACATCATCATTGATAGCACCGGTAAACGCCAGTTTCTGTGCCACGCTCTGGTCATCGAATTTCGGCCAGAGAACGCCGGGCATATCCAGCAGTTCCATGTTGTTGCCGATCTTCACCCACTGTTTGGTACGGGTCACGCCGGGGCGGTCTTCCACCTTTGCACGCTTGGACTGTGCCATCCGGTTGATGAAAGAGGACTTTCCCACATTCGGGATACCCACCACCATCAGCCGGATCGGTGCGCCGGTCATGCCGTGTGCCGCACGCCGTTCCAAAAGTTCCGGCAGCAGCTGTTCCCGTACCGCCGGTGCAAAACCAGAGATACCCTTTCCGCTACGGCAGTCTACGCCCAGCGCCACAAAGCCCTGTTTGCGGTAAGCGGAGATCCAGCGGGATGTTGCCGCCGGGTCTGCCATATCTGCCTTGTTCAACAGGAGCAGACGTGGCTTTGCGCCAACCATGCCGTCCATTTCCGGATTGCGGCTGCTCTGCGGAATACGTGCATCCAGGATCTCTACCACGGCATCGACCAGCGACAGATTCGCTGCGATCATACGCCGGGTCTTTGTCATATGTCCCGGAAACCATTGGATGTTCCGCATCAGATCTTCTGCCATTTCTGCCGCCTTTCTTTTGTGCTCTTATTTCATGTTCTTATAAATGCTGCCGAAATCGTCCAGCGAGATCCGGAACACTGCCTTGCCCAGAATCGCATCCCGGGGAACAAATCCCACGAACTGCGAACGGCTGTCGGTGGAGTTGTTCCGGTTGTCACCCATGACGAAGTAGTAACCCTCCGGCACAGTGACTGGATAGGACTCGAAACCGTCTTCCCGTGTGAGCGTCAACTGACGGATGTACGGTTCGTCCAGAACTTCGCCGTCTACGGTAACCGTGCCGGTCTCGAAGTCAATGTTGATCTCCTGTCCGCCGGTAGCGATCACACGTTTGATGAGGCGCTTTTCCTGGGGCAGTCCGCTGCCCTCTACCAGGTCGCCGTTTTCGTCATAGGAATACGAATGCTCGTTGTTTACGATCACGATATCGCCGTATTTCGGCGTATACAACAGGTCGGACATCAGCAGCCGATCCTTGTTGTGCAGCGTCTCACGCATGGAATCGCCCTCAACGGTTACCGGACGAATCACATATGCGAACAGCAGGATCACGACAAATATTGAAACAAAAACTGTTTCCAGCACTTCTGCCATATCGCTCAGAAAGGAAGTTTTCTTCTGTTCCTGCTGCATTTCTTCCTGTTTTGTCTGCTGTTCCATTTTATCGTTCTCCATTCCTGAATTGTACGCAGCAATGCAAAAGCGACCAGCCGATAATAAAAAAAGGACAATACTGTCCCTTTTTTACTGCCGACGGCAGGTGGCATGAAGCAAACGACGACATACGCACCCATTCTGCCCGTCTTTGCATTGTGCAGTGATTCTTTTTTATCGAATCTGTTCCTTGACCTTTGCAGCCTTACCAACTCTGTCACGCAGGTAGTACAGCTTTGCTCTGCGAACCTTACCCTTACGGATAACCTCTACACGGTCAACGACCGGAGAGTGCAGCGGGAATACACGCTCGATACCGCAGCCATGTGCAACACGGCGAACAGTAAAGGTTTCGCTGATACCGCCGTGCTTCTTTGCGATTACGGTGCCTTCGAATACCTGGATACGGCTCTTGTCGCCTTCCTTGATTCTTACGTGTACCTTTACAGTATCACCTACTGCAAATGCCGGTACTTCCTGCTTCAGGCTTGCGTCGCTGATTGTCTTCAATGCATCCATTTTAATATCCTCCTAAAATTTGCGAACATTCATTCACGTGTTTCCTCTGCTCTCTGTTCAGCTGCATGAGAGCCGGAACTTCTGCCGTATGTTCGGCAGCGCCAGCGGACTGTCCGATTTAATGTCGTTCTGCTGAGCCGCCAATTCCCATCGGGCGCTCAGCCGGCATTAACCTCACACGGAAACCGTGCGGATCATTTGCACCTCCGGATTTTCTGCCGGATTCGGCACAAATTTCAAATGCTTTTATATCATACCACATTTCCAAAGAAAATGCAAGTGTTTTTTCAAAAAAATTTTTGTTTTTCTTCTGTGAGCAGTTCTGTCCGGGATATCTCCGGGGCTGACAGCGCTGCGCCGCTCTGTTTTTTCCACGCATCCAGCAGGAGCATGGGGTTCAGATTGGCGATGCTCCCTGCCGGCAGGCAAAGCTCCACTTCCAAGGCATCCGGCTGTTCTGTCACCGCCGTCACCTCCAGCATAGGTTTCAGATCGACTTCTTTTGTGCCGCCTTTTTTGGTACGCTTTTCAGTGATAATTTCCGGCTGAGCGCAGAACGCATCAAAAGAACGGTGCAGCGCCGCCGCATCTTCACAGGGAATGCGGACGGTATACCGGGCATACGCCAGTTTTTTGAATGCAAGCTGCCCTTTGCCTGCCTCCAGGATCCGGATGCCTTCGGGCAGCACCGCATTCAGACGTTCCATGACTGTCTCACAGGGCAGCGGCTCGGACAGTTCCAGATCCATCAGTTCCCCTGTCCCGATGAATCCCAGCGGCAGGGTGGTGGCAAAGGAAGTCTGCATATGCGGATGGAATCCCTCGGAGTACGCCGCCGGAAGTTTCGCCCGGCAGACTGCACGCTGGAGACAGCGGATCAGATCCAGATGAGAAATATATTTTGCCCGTCCGGTTTTCATAAACCGCATTCTGACGATTTCTTTCAAAAGCAAGCCCTCCCTACTCTCCGGTTGACGCCGCAGCCGGAACACTTCGCCCGGCAGTGCGGCGTGGTCTCAGATGCGTGCGCCGTCTGGTTCTCACGCACGAAAAACGCCTTGTCCACCAGATAATCCAGGTGATCCCACGGAAAGATCTCATCATAGGCTCTGGTGCGGTTGGCGTAGAATGCCGGGTCTGCGCCGCATTCCTGCATCGCCTGCTCCCAGATCTCATAGTGGAAGCATTCGCTCCAGCTGTCGAATTTGCTGCCCAGCTGCCAGGCACGTTCGATCACCGGAGCGAGCCGCCGGTCACCTCTGGCGAGGACTGCCTCCAGCAGGCTGATCTCATAGGTGTGCCAGCTGACCTTGATCTTCTTCCGGTGCCGTGGCTGGATACAGCTGAGCAGATGCTCCTGGCGTTTCAGCAGTTCTTCCCGGGAGACCTGGGGTTCGAATTCAAACGGCGTGAACGGCTTTGGCACAAAGGTCGCACAGCTAATGGAGATCTGAATGGTCTTTCCTTTGGAGCGCTCCGGCGTGTTATAGTAGAGGTCGATCAGCTTTTCTGCCAGATGCACAATGCCCTCGATATCCTCCAGCGTCTCTGTGGGCAGTCCCATCATGAAGTAGAGCTTTACCGTCGCAAAACCGCCAGAAAAGGCAATGCCTGCGGTGCGCATCAGTTCCTCTTCGCTGACATTTTTGTTGATGACATCCCGGAGCCGCTGTGTGCCTGCCTCGGGTGCAAAGGTAAGGCTGCTCTTCCGCACACCCTGGATGCGTTCCATCAGTTCCCGGGAGAAGTTGTCCACCCGAAGCGAGGGCAGCGTGATGTTGATGCGGTTTTCATCCAGATACGGCAGCAGTTCGTTCAGCGTTTCTTCCAGGCGGCTGTGGTCGCTGGTACTCAGCGAGGACAGGGAGAGTTCCTGGTAGCCGGTGGTGTCACAGAGCGAGCGGCACTGCCGCACAATGGTTTTCGGGGATTTTTCCCGGAACGGACGGTAGAGGAAACCTGCCTGGCAAAAGCGGCAGCCACGGATACAGCCACGCAGTACTTCTTCTACGGCACGGTCATGTACAGTCTCCATGAAAGGTACTACAAACGTCTCCGGATAAAACGCCTTGTCCAAGTCGGCGATGATGCGCTTTTCCACCTTCGCCGGAGCGCCGTCTTTTGGCGTGACTGCCGAAACAGTACCGTCCGGGTGGTAGGTCACGTCGTACAGCGACGGCACATAGATGCCCTTGATCTGCGCCGCCGCACGGAGAAATTCCGAACGGGATGCCCCACGCTGTTTCAGTTCCAGATAGAGATCCATCAGTTCCAGGTTGACTTCTTCGCCCTCGCCCAGAATAAACAGGTCAAAGAAATCTGCCAGCGGTTCCGGATTACAGACGCACGGGCCGCCTGCCACCACCAGCGGCGCAAGCGTTTCTCCACGGTCACGGGCGTGCAGCGGTATTCCAGCCAGATCCAGCATATTCAGAATATTGGTAAAGGAAAGCTCGTATTGCAGGGTAAATCCCACAAAATCAAAGTCCCGGACAGCATCCAGGCTTTCCAGGGCATACAGGGGAATCTCGTTTTGCCGCATCAATGCCTCAAAGTCGGCGCAGGGCGCAAATACCCGTTCGCACCAGAAATTTTCTCTCGCATTGATGAGACTATATAGGATCTTCATGCCCAGATGAGACATTCCGATCTCATAGGTATCCGGAAAGCAAAAGGCAAAGCGGACATCCACATTCTCCCGCTTTTTGACAACGCTCCCCATTTCACCGCCGATATACTGCGCCGGTTTCTGCGCCTGCAGCAACAGCGGTTCGATTTTCGATAATACATTCATGTTTTTTCGTCCTTATGATTTGATGTACTCCTATTATACCGGATTATGCCGAAAAATGCAAGTGTGAGAAACACAAAAAAAGAGGACGCAGCGTCCTCCTTTCCCGTTTTGTCTACGACAGCAGTTCCTGCCGCAGTTGTGTCAATAGTTTTTTCTCCCGGCGTGAGACCTGCACCTGCGTCATGCCCAGGATGGCTGCGGTCTTGCTCTGGGTCAGTTCCCGAAAATAGCGCAGCTCCAGGAGCATCCGGTCTTTTTCCGGCAGTGCGCCCATAAGCTGCCGCAGTGACAGCAGGTCACCGATCTGCCTGTCCGGTGCCTCTACTGGGATGTCGAACTGTCCGTCCTCCTCGTCGTCCTCGTTTCGGGTGAGGGAAAGCGGCGTCTGTGTGACGCACAGCGCCTCGCCGCACGCCTCGATGGATTCACCGCTGCGCTCGCTGAGTTCGGTCATGGTGGGCGATCTGCCGTAGCGCTGTTCAAACTCTTCCTGGAGCTTTTGCAGTTTCATGGCACGTTCCCGGAGGCTGCGGCTCACGTGGACAATGCCGCCGTCCCGGAACAGGCGCTTGATCTCACCCAGGATCACCGGGACAGCATAAGTGGAAAACTGCACCCCACGGCCGCAGTCAAAAGCCTTGATCGCTTTCAGCAGTCCCACACAGCCGGCAGAGTACAATTCGTCATACTCGATTCCCCGGTTGCGGAAACGATTGGCGCAGAGATGCACCAGTCCCAGATGCTCTTCGGCACGGGGTGCGGTCACTTCACCCGGCATGGCAAAGCTCCCAGCTTTTTCCGCATGGTGATCGTGGTGCCTTTTCCCGGCACGCTTTTCACCTTCAGCTTGTCCATAAAGCTTTCCATGACGGCAAAGCCCAGCCCGGCACGCTCTTCCTCCGGCGCAGTGGTAAACAGCGGCTGCATCGCCTGTGCCACGTCTGTGATGCCGCAGCCGTGGTCTTTGATGCGCAGATAGATCTCCCTGTCTTCCAGGAGCTTGATATGTAATTCCACATCGCCGCTGCACTGGCGGTAGCCGTGGACAATGGCATTGGTCACTGCCTCGGAAACTGCTGTGCGGATGTCTGCCAGTTCTTCTACCGTGGGATCCAGCTGTACCAGAAATGCGGAGACCACGGCTCGGGCGGTTCGCTCATTCTCGGAGATGCCGGGGAAAATAAACTTCACTGCGTTGATGATCTTCACTGTTCGTCCCTCCTCTCTGCCGGTTCTTCCGGCTGTGCTGCCGGGGCATCCATCTGAATCCGTGCAATGCGTTCCATACCGGAAAGCCGCATCACCCGGCGGATATGCTGCGGCGGATTCCGCACAATTACTTCGCCGCCGATGGATTCCATGGAGCGGTGCCGTCCCATAATGAGTCCGATGCCGGAGCTGTCCATAAATGTAACGCCTGCAAAATCCAGCACCAGCACTTCCGGCTGATATGCGGTGATCTTTTCGTCAATTTCGGTGCGCATGGGCTGTGCGCAGTGGTGGTCGATCTCGCCGTCCAGAACTGCAACCAGCGTCCTGTCCTGCAATGTAATTTCTACTGCCATCGGGAAACTCCCTGCCTTTCCTACAGACAACGCCGTGCAAATCCGCCGGGCGACGGTGCTGTCTGATGTTTCTATGGCTAGTATATCACAGGTGCAGTGCCGGAATCTGTCGCAATGTGCGGTCAGCTACGGCTGAATGCACGCATTTTTTCCATGGCACGCTGTTCCAGCTGGCGCACACGCTCTTTGGTGATGTGCAGTTTTCCGCCGATCTCCATCAGCGTCATCCTTTCACAGTTCTCCAAGCCGTAGCGCATGGCGATCACTTGCCGTTCTCGGGGTGTCAGCTGTTCCAGGCAGGACGCCAGAAAGAGACGGTCGCCCACTTCTTCATCTGGTGTTGGTATCTCCGGATCTGTCACCATTTCCTGCCGCTCGGTCTCTCCGTCCAGCTTCATGGTCTCATTCAGACTGCGCAGCGAGACCATAGGCTCGACCTTGCAAAGGATCTCCTTGATCTCAGTCTCATTGATGGTCTTGCCGTTTTTCTCTTCGGCAGCCACCCGTCTGGACAGCGCATCATAGCTGACCGCTGTGCCGGGTTCCCGATAGACGGAAAGCTTGTGCATTCGGTCGTGAAGATGCACCGGAATCCGCACGATCGTGCCGCCGCAGATAATTTCACGCTGCACTGCCTGCCGGATATGTGACCAGGCGTATGTGGCGAAACGGTTTCCGGTCTCCGGGCGGTACAGTCTCGCCGCACGGAGCAGCCCCATCTGTCCGGCTGCCCAGAGATCTTCCAGTTCCAGAGAAAGATAGGCATACCGCCGGCGCTCCCGCCAGGCAATGGTGTGTATCATGCCCTCGTTTTGTTTCAGCAGCTGGAGTTTCGCCTGTGCGTCGCCCTGCTGTACCCGGACACATAGGCTTTCGTTGCTCTCCGGATGATCGGTCACGGTCTGACATCTGGTTTGTGTTTGCTGCATTTTGATTCCCCCTCGAAATAGACAGTTCACTTTGGCTGTTCTGTATTCCCTATTATACTTGTTCAGTTTTTCAGAATGGATAGAACTAGAGAATTTCCGACAAGAAAATGAAAAAGATCGTATGTGATTCTCGGGGAAATGTATCAACTTGCACAGTTTTTATAGTGCCGCATTTGTGTATTTTTCCTCTGGCTTTTTGTCGTAAAATATGCTATAATATTATTATAGTATATGAAAAAACGATAGTGACTTGAGTTCAGGAAGAGAAAATACAGGTTTGCTGCGGCAGTGCAGCTTGTTGTAATGTGAGCCGGCAGGGTCGGCTCTTGTGTGGAGGAAACTATGGAAAGCAGTCAGAATAACACAAAAACCGAATATACACCAAACGAATATGTCTCTTACGGCACTTCCGGCGTTTGCCAGATCGTGTCCGTGGAACAGCGTTCTTTTGACGGAGAACATGAAGAATCCTACTATAAGCTGCGCCCGGTCGGAAACGGGAATTCTACTTATTATGTACCGGTAGAGCGTGCCGCAGACCGTCTGCGTCCCCTGCTCACCAAGGAACAGATCTACGGGCTGATCGACGAGATGGCAGACGTGGATTTCAGCGAAACAGAATGGTGCAGCAACAGCCGGGAACGGCGTGGCATCTTTCAGAATATCCTGCACAGTGACGATTACAAGGAAATGATGCAGATGATGCACACCCTTTATCAGCAGCAGGAACGGAAACGGCGCAGCGGTCACCGGCTCGCCGCCGCAGATGAGGCTGCCATGCACGCTGCGGAAAACCGGATGTACCAGGAATTTGGCATTGTTCTGGACATCCAGCCGGAACAGGTGCATTCTTTTATTATGAAACGGATGGATGCCGTTTCTTCCACAAAGTCATAATAAAAAACTCCTATAGATGAAAAAGGTTCTTATCATGCAAATTGCACATGGTAAGAACCTTTTTCGTTATTCTGTTATCGGCAGCGTCAGTTTCACGTGCGTCAGCGTCAGACCTTCCCGCTGGTAAAAACGGTGGGCGTTGGTTCGTTTTTGGTTGCTGGTCACTTCGATCTGCACACAGTGGTGCAGCAGCGCCTGCTCTTTCACCGCAGTTATCAGCGCTTTTCCGACACCCTTGGAGCGTGCCGCCGGACTGACGATCAGTTCCATGATCTCGGCAATACGGTCGCAGTGATGCAGCTGAAACTCCATGCGCAGGTGCAGCACACCCTGTACCTTTCCCTGTTCTTCCGCTACCAGCAACAGATGGGAGGAATTTGCCAGTATGGCATCATAGCCCCAGGTGAAGATCTCTTTCGGAAACGCTGTCTCTTCCAGAGCGCAGATCAGCTGGTAGATCTCCGGTAAGTCTGCCTGTACTGCCCGGCGGATCATCGCCGGACTCCTTCCACAACGGCACGAACGCCGCTTGGCTCTGCCAGATAGTCCCCGATGTCTACCAAAACGCCCTCGAACTTGCCGTGAAAGTCGCTGCCGCCTGTGAGAAACAGGTCGTACTGCGCAGCATATGCCCGGATGATTTCCCGGTCTTTTTCGCTGTTTGCGTGGTGGTGGAGTTCCAGTCCGTCCAGCCCCTGTTTTGCCAGCTCCGGGATAATGCAGAAGTTCTGCTGCTGACCGCTGTGCGCCAGAACCGCCAGACCGCCGGCATCCTTAATGGCACGGAGTGCCTCCAGCGGCGAAGGATAGCGGATGTCAAAATCACAGATGCCGCCATGCTTGAATGTTTTCTGGTAGAATTCCCCGAACATATCCGGCGCTTTTCCACGCCGCACCAGGTCATCCATGATATGCTGCTTATAGATATACTTTCCGTCTGCACGGCGCAGCTGGCTCAGGTCGATCTCGTAGCCATGCTGGTTGAGGATTTCGATCTGTTTCAGGGAATTGGCGTGGCGTGCCTCCAGGGTCGGATGCACGGCCTGTTCCGTGACCTCCGGCTTTTGAATGCCGTATCCCAGCATATGTACCCGAAAATCGTTTTCATAGTCGTATGCCGAGATTTCAATGCCCGTCAGTACCTGCAGCCCGGTGTCTGCCGGAATCTGAAAACGCTGGGAGAGCGTGTCATGGTCGGTAATGGCGATGACGTCCAGCCCGTTTTGCCTGGCACGGGCAATTAGTTCTGGAATGGTAAAGCTCCCGTCAGATACCGTGGAGTGCATATGAAGATCTGCCCGTATCATGCAAACGTCCCCTCCGAAATGTTGAATACCCGGTCACAGAGACCGTCCATAAATTCCAGGTCATGGAAAATGCCAATCATGCTGGTGTTGTCCTGCTTGAGTTTCAGCAGCATATCCTTAACCAATACTTTGGACTGGTTGTCCAGCGAGGCGGTCGGCTCGTCCAGCAGCATGAGCCTGGGATGCTTTACCATGGTGTGCGCCAGGTTCAGACGGAGTCGTTCACCGCCGGAAAAGGTATTGGGATAGATGTCCCACAGACTTTCCGGCAGGCAGAAGTATGCCAGCATCTCCTCTGCCTTTTCCTTGGCACGGCTGCCGTCCCATCCGGTTTCCAGGAGTGCCTGCATGACGTGTTCCTTTGCGGTAGTGCGTGGCATTACGCTGAGGAACTGGGAAACGTAGCCGATCTCATGGCTGCGCAGGTAGAGAATTTCCCGTTCAGAGGCGTGCGCCAGGCTGATCTCGCCGTATGCCAGGCTATGGTAAATGATGTCCCCTTCTGTGGGAAGATAGGTGCGGTGGATACACTTCAGAATGGTCGATTTTCCGGCGCCGGAGCGTCCCACGATACCGATAAACTGTCCCTGCTCCAATGCAAAATTGATGTTTTCACAGGAGTGGATCTCACGCTGTGCGTGATGCAGGTAAAAGTCTTTTCGAAGTCCTTTGATCTCCAGTATGTTCATATGGAATGCCCCCTGTACTCTACTCTGGATGTGGTCTGACCGTCTACCAGAACGTGTGTTACCACCGGGTAGCCGTCCAGGATGTCGGCAATCACCAGGTCTGCCTTTTTCCCCACTTCGATGGAACCGTAGTCCTTGTCGATGCCCATTGCCTTTGCCGGATTCAGCGAGACCTTATTCACCATGTCCGGCAGCGTCTGCCCATATTTGTCGCACATGACAAACAGGCTGTGCAGCAGTGCCTGGGGAAAATAGTCGGAGCAGAGAATATCCACGCTTTGGTTCTGTATCGCCTGCGCAGCGGACATATTGCCGGAGTGCGAACCGCCCAGGAGAATGTTCGGTGCGCCGGCAATGGTGTAGAATCCCATTTCATGCGCCGCCTTTGCCACCTCTTCAGTAATGGGAAATTCACTGATATCCACGCCCAGCTGACGGTTCAGCTGTAACTTTTCCACGGTATCATCGTCATGCGATGCCACGGTGATGTGGTTTTGATGCGCCAGGTCAGCCAGTTCCTGGAGCTGTTCCATGGAAAGAATCTTTTTGTTCCGGTGGTGTTCCAGCACCTCTTCAAAGGTTTTCCCTTCATTCTCCATGCCGTGGTATTTGTCTACGGTTTCCCGGTAAATCTCCAGGTCACGGTATTGCCCCTGTCCCGGTGTGTGATCCATAAAAGAGATCTCCTGGATGAGATGCCGCTGAATCATATCCTTGGCGATCTCGAAGGCGTCCACATTGTCGATCTCCAGCCGGAGGTGAAACCGGTGGTGGATGAGGTGGCTGCGGTTCTGGATGTCGGCAATCAGTTCAGCCATTTCCAGAACGCTTTCCTTGGTGCGCAGCGGACTTTTCCCCAGCAGTTCATCGCTGTACAGGGAAAAAGAGTGGTAGATGGTGGTGATGCCCAGCTGCAAAAGTTCTTTTTCGCATTCTTTCAGTGCCAGCTCAAAGGAAAATCTGGCGGTGGGACGTGGGAATACAAACTGTTCGATTTTGTCGGAATGCACGTCAATCATGCCCGGCAGAATGTACCTGCCGTGGGCATTGATGGTCTTTTCCGGTACGCTGTCACACGCACCAATGGCTGCGATGCGGTCGTTGTCCAGCCAGAGTGTTTTCCCGGTTATCACGCCGTTCGGGGTGACGATTTTTCCGTTTTCTATTGCAATCATAGTTTCTGTGTCTCCTTATAGCAGGGAATGTACCAGCTGCTGGGTGTAGGCGTGCTGCGGATCTTCCAGAATCTGATCGGTCAGACCGCTTTCAATGATCTTGCCGTCCAGCATAACCACGGTTCGGTCCGCCAGCATCCGGATGACCGCCAGGTCGTGGGATACCAGCAGGATCGAGATGCCGTATCTCGCCTTGATCTGGCGGATAAGATCCAGCACCTTTGCCTGGACGGACAAGTCCAGACCGGTGGTCACCTCATCCAGCAGGAGCAGTGACGGATTATTTGCCAGCGCCTTGGAAATCTGCACACGCTGCTGCATACCGCCGGAAAAATTTTTCGGTGCCTCTCCCATACGGGATGTGAGAATCTCTACCGCCTGCAGCAGTTCCTTGGCACGCTCGGTCATGTGTCCGGCGCTGCGGTTTCCGGCTGCGATCAGCTTTTCGGCAATGTTCGATGCCGCAGAATACTGCATCCGCAGTCCACGCACCGGGTTCTGATAGACCATGCCCATAATGCAGTTTTTGATGTGGCGCTGTTCTGCCGCACTGGCAAGCCAGATGCTTTCTTTGCCGTCTTTATAATCCTGCAGGTACGCCTCGCCGGAGGTGGGTGCAATGTCGAAATAAAGGCTCTGCATTAACGTGGACTTACCGGAGCCGCTCTCTCCCACGATGCCCAGCACCTCTCCGGGATAGACCTCTACGGAAACGTCATTGGCAGCCCATACCGTGCCGCAGACGGTACAGCGGTTCTTTTCCAGATGGGTCTGACACTGCGGACAGCCCTTGCCGTAGCGCACGGTCAGATTTTTCACCTGCAATACTGGTTTTTCTTCACAATTCACGGGAACGTACCTCCTTGCAATATGCAGTGTCAGAACACTGGTAGAACTTTTCGCCGGTCTCTGCATCGTACATCTCATCCAGATACGTATTGGTGCTGCCGCAGAGACGGCACTTTTTTCCGTGGAAGTTCTCCCGTTCAAAGGGAACATCGTCAAACGCCAGGGATACCACACTAGTGTGCGGCGGCACGGCGTAAATCTTCTTCTCCCGTCCTGCGCCGAAGAGATACAGGCAGTCGGACTGATGCAGTTTTGGGTTGTCGAATTTCGGGATAGGACTGGGGTTCATGATGTAACGGTCCTCTACCGTACAGGGATACTCGGTCGGGATGGTCACCTTGCCGTATTTTACAATGCTCTCGTACAGCTGCAGCCAGATCGGGGCATAGTCCTTTTCGGCGTGCATCTTCTTGGTGACCTCTTCTTTCGGCTCTACGATACGGAGCGGTTCCGGAATCGGCACTTGCAGGACAAGGATCTGATCGTTGCGCAGCGGCACTTCCGGGATACGGTGACGTGACTGTATCAAAGTCGCTGCGTGGGTATCTGTCGTTGTGGGTACATCGGTGCAGAGTCCCACGAATTTTTTGATGTTGACCGCATTCACGCTGTCATCGCTGCCCTGGTCGATCACCTTCAGGGTATCTGACGGGCCGATGAGGGACAGGGTCAGCTGGATACCGCCGGTTCCCCAGCCCCGTCCGATGGGCAGCTCCCGTGAGCCGAAAGGCACCTGGTAGCCCGGTATGGCCACCGCTTTCAGAATGCAGCGCCGGATCTCACGCTTTGAGCCTTCATCCAGAAACGCATAATTATAATGTTCAGTCCGTTCCATGTTCCTGTCTCCTCCGTGTCTTTCTCACTGCATCCAGCTTTGATTGGAATGTGACATAATGGGGCAGCTTCAAATGGGAAATAAATCCGTTCATTTCCAGGCAGTCGCCGTGCATCAGTACAAATTCCTGATCCTGTGCGGCATAGTCACCGCCCTGCTCCAGTTCCCGGTCAATCACTGCCATAGCGATCGCTTTGTTTTCGTTTCTGCCAAAGACAGCGCCGTATCCGCTGGCAAGCTTTAGCTGATCCTTGTCGCTGGCGGAGTGGAATGTCTCCACCTCAGTCAGCAAAATCTCCCCCAGATAAATGGATTCGTTTTCCATGCCGGGATATGCAACCTCCAGGGAAACATAGCCGCTGCGGAGTTCTCCTACTGTGGGATGCACCTGACCAAAACCACGCAGGACAGAATAGGACAAGCCGGAGAGAAATCCGGTATCTGCACGGGTCATGGTCTGGAGACGGGCACTCCGGGGCGCAGGAAATTCCAGCAGGTTTTCTGTGACATCATACGGCGGTGTGTTGTCCTCCGGATAGGTGTCCATCAAGCCCTCTACACGCAGCATATCTGAAACACGGTGATATGCTTTTGGCGCTGCCGGTATCTGTTCTTCCAGGATGTGCTGAAACAGGCGGTGCAGTTCGCCGGCGTCCTCATTCTCCCGTTCAAAGTGAATGAGACGATGGGTGTAATCATAAGTTGCGCCCAGCATTTGACCGCCGGGTATGTCCTTGAAGGCTGCCGAAATCCGGCGCACGACACGCATTTCGTCGGTGGTGACGGTATTGGTGTAGTGGCTGCGTTTCAGTGTGGAACGATAGGCACGCAGCAGAAAAACTGCCTCTTCCGCAGAGCCTTCACACTGTTTGAGCGCCAGCGCCGCATACTGCTTTGCATAGAGTCCGGACTCGCTCATCACCTTGTCCACCAAAAGGCTGAACTTCTCGGCGATTGCCTCCAGTTCCAGGTCTTTTTCCGTGCCGCTGCGGTAATAGTCCAACAGCTGAATGCTGGCGGCGATCGCCTCTTCACCGCCGGAAACTGCTACATATGCCATTTGCCATCTCTCCTTCTCACCAGTCTGGGAATGCAGGTCACATCGCCGCTGTCTGTTACAAAAATCAGGTCAATGCCTGTGGGATATTCATATGCCTGCTGATCCCGCAGTTCCAGCGCACGGACAACGGTGGGCGTGCAGTGCAGTTCCGTTTCGCCGTCGATGCCTGGACCGTAAAGGGTCATTGTCTCCGACTTTTCGCCGCTGTCACGGATCAGCAGTGAGGCGCTTTGGTGCGGATCGGTCAGCGTGCCGCATTTCGCCTGCACCAGAACCGCAGACAGCATCCGTTCATCGGTCACAAAAAGATAGTCGGCGTCCGGGACAGGGACTTCCTGGGATAGTGTCACCAGCTGGAGATCCTTTTTCAGAGATTCATTTTCACAGGAAGAAAAAGTGACCTCGTTGTCCAGCAGGGTCATGCCCAGCGCCAGAAATGCGCCGTAATCGCCGAACAGCTTTTCTTTCTGCGCCGCCACGGAGACCGTCCGGGTCGGGTTGGACATTGCGTCCAGCAGCAGGCGGAACACAGCCTGTGTGTCAAAAACTTCGTCAAACTGATGGAGTGTTTTCATTGTGTCGCCTCCGAATCCATGGAATGGAAATCCACCTTGGTTTTCTGGAACATGGCATTTTCCTGTGCAATCTTTCGCTGCTGTGCCTGTTCCCATTCCAGCAGCAGATCTTCCTGCGTAAATACGCCTTTATTTTCTGCGGCATCAATGATCGCCATATGCAGTGTCTTTTCGAAGTCGTCACCCATGGTGACTGCTGTTCCTACGGTGTCCCCCAGAGAGACTACTGCCTCGGTGATGATCGCCTCGCCCAAGTAGAACAGGCTGTTCTTCACCGGCTCACGCATCCGTATCATTGTAAGGGACTTTTCCGGTTTTTTGACGATGGTCACCGGATACTGCTGCTGTATCCTCTCGCCCAGGCGTATCACATCGTTGCGCTGCGCTCTGGAAAGAATCTGAAACAGTCGTTTCTTTTCCATGCTTTTTCCTCCGTGATCCAGAAGTTTCTGAATCGTTTTCTCTTTTTATTTTACTTTTGCTTTGATTTTGGTGGAGCAGAATTCCAGGAGAATGACGGCGATCACGACCACATAGGTCAGAAAGCCCATTTCATGGAGGTTGAAGTAAAAGCTGCCTGCCATGAAAAGCTGGAATCCGATGCCGCCTGCACCGGCAGCTGCACCCATTGCCACCGCATTGGTGAAGTTGATCTCGAACCGCATGAACGTCCATGCCACCATACGGCTGATGGATGCCGGCACAACTGCCTGGAATACGATCTGCCAGAACCCTGCACCGCTGGCACGCAGCGCCTCGATGGTTCCCTCGTCCACTTCTTCAATGGACTCGGCGTAGACCTTTGTCAGATAGGCAAAGCTGTGAAAGGTCAGACCGATGACGGCTGCCACGCTGCCCAGTCCGGCAGATACGGCAAAAATCAGCACCCACAGAACAGTCGGCACAGCACGCACCACAGCGACCAGACTCTTTATCAGATTGGCAGGTCCGGATGCGGCAATGTTTTTGGCACAAAGCAGTGCGCAGAAAAAAGCCAGGACAGCGCCGAAAACGGTAGACAAGATACCCAGACAAAATGTAACCAGCAGCTGATACAGGATGTTCTGCATGGTGTCTGTGGAAAGCCTTGGTTCCAGAAACACCGTTTTCATGTTGTGTAGTGTAGATGCAACTGCCTCTCCCAGTGCAATTTCTTTGTAGTCGAATGACCAGAACGCATAGACCGTCAGCAGGAGCAGTGTCAGCAGCAGTAGTTTCAGAACGGTTGTACTTTTGCTTTTGGCGCTGATCTTGATCTTGCCGTTTCGGCGGCGTTCGGCGTGCTGCTGCAATCCGCTTTGCGGCGATAAAACTGCGGCATTTTCCATTATAGAATCACCTTTCTCACATGATTGGAAATCAGTTCAATGGCGATGACCATTGCAATAATCAGCAGAACGACCAGGCTGGCAGAGCTGAAATCCAACCGTTTATAATACATATCAAACAGATAACCGATTCCGGTGGCAGTCAGAATGCCGATGAGCGTAGAACTGCGGATATTGGTTTCGATCATGTACAGCACCCAGGTGACAATGCCGGGAATAACCGATGGAATCACGCCCTGGAATACGGTCTGGATGAAGTTCGCACCGGATGCGTGGAGTGCCTCGATACAGGAGGAACTTGCCTCGTCAATGGTTTCGATAAACGCACGGGTCAGCATTCCGAATGTGGTAAAGAACAGGGCGAAAAATCCGGTCAGGATGTTCTGCCCAAAGGAAAACATCAGAAGCATTGCCCAGACCACATCGGGAACATTCCGGAAAAAGGCAGCAATGATTCGCACGATGCGTTTCATGATGCAGCTGCGGCCGGTGGACTCTGAACCGAACAGGCTCAGCGCAAATGCAAACACAGCGGCAATTACCGTTACCGCCACAGAAAGCAGCGCTGTTTCGATCAGCTTGTCCATGATTTTCGGAAACCGCCGAATCACCAGTGCATCCGGTATCAGATTCTGACCGATCCAGAGAAATGCTTTCGGGAATGCGGCAAGCCCTTCCTGCAAGTGGAATTGTGTAATTGCTGAGGCGAAGAAGTACACGCCGAGAATGACAACGAAAACGATGGTATACGTAATTTTCCGTTTGCGGAATACGTTTTGTATTTGTGGATTCATACTGCCTCTCCCTGCATATCCAGCATCAGATCCTGTGCATTGGACTGATAGATCTCGTGAATTTTTTCCTGTGTCAGTTCCGACGGCGTGCCGTCAAAGACCAGCTTTCCGGCAGCAATACCCAGAATTCGCTGGGAATACTTCATGGCAACGTCCACCTGGTGGAGATTGACAATACAGGTGATCTTTCTGGTTTGGTTGATCTGCGCCAGATGATCCATAATGGTTTTGGATGCTTTGGGATCCAGCGAGGCGATGGGTTCATCACAGAGAATCAGTTTCGGCTCCTGCATGATGGCACGGGCAATTCCCACACGCTGTTTCTGACCGCCGGAAAGCGCATCGCAGCGTTTATACGCCTGATCCGCCAGTCCCAGTTCAGAGAGAATGGAGAACGCCTTTTCTTTTTCCGATTCCGTGTAATGTCCGATCATGCCGCTGAAAGTGGACTTCTGCCCCAGTCTGCCGTGCAGAACATTTTCCATAACACTCAGACGTTCCACCAGGTTATAATGCTGAAAAATCATTCCGGTTTTGGTGCGCACGTTTCGCAGCTGTCCCTTGCGCAGGGACATAATATCTTCGCCGTCATAGATGATTTTTCCCTCTGTTGCGTCGATCAGACGGTTGATACAGCGCAGAATGGTAGATTTTCCGGCACCGGATGGTCCGATGATGGAGACGAACTCACCTTCATTCACGAAAAAACTCAAATCGTCCAGCGCCCTGGTCGTGTTATGATACACCTTACTGACGTGCTGGAACTCTAAAATTGACATAGCTGATTCGCTCCCTTGGTCAAGACTGCATATTGCGGATCGGGTCATACCAGGAATCTTCCACCGTGACAAAGCCCATCTGATCGGATTTCTTTTCCAAAAGTCCCTGTTCTCCGGAATCTGCGGAATAGAAAATCAGTGAATCGTTTGCGACTTCATCAGAAGTGAACAGATTCTGGATTGCCTCGACATCCTCCGGGCTGAGGGTATCGCCGTTATAGGCAAACGGTCCGTTCAGAACCGGTGTAGACTGAATGACGGTGTACTGTGCGCCGTGAACCGTATCGAAAGGTGCGCTTGCGTCATCATTTACAGTATAAACGCTGCCTGCATCTTTGCCTGTACCGTCTGTGCAGGTCACATAAGGTGCAAGCTCAATATCACAGAAAGCGGAGACATCCGATTTTCCGGAGAGCAGATTGAATGCAGAACCCTGGTGCGAGCCGCCGAACAGAACTTCGGAGAAAAAGGCATCGCTGCCGCCTTCCAGCAAGTCGTCTACAATCAGATTGTCGTCTGCAAAATGGGAAATGATCGTATTGGTCGGAACTTTGAAACCGGAGGTGGAACTATTGGAGACGAAAGACATTTTTTTGCCCTTGATATTGTCGATGGAATAGCCATCGCCGCTTTTGTACTCGTCGGCATTTTCGGATTTTACGGCAAAGAAACTATAATAGAGCGCATCATCCAGTGTGCCGGATTCACCGGACTGTACAAATAGCGGATTTACGGCATCGTTTGCGGTTTTTGCCTGGCAGTATCCTTCTGCACCCATGCAGCAGCCAATCTGTGCCGTGCCGTTGGAAAGGGACTCGATTGCGATAGCGTAGTCGGTTGTCAGCTTCTGTTCCACTTTTTTGCCGGTTGCCTTTTCGATAAGCTTGCCAACCTCATCTCTTGCAGCCTGGTAATCTTCCGCAGATTCGTTGGGATACCAAACCAGTGTGATGGTATCTGTGGTGCTTGTGCCTGCGTTTGCAGCTGCGCTTTCGCTGTCCGAAGTCGAAGAACCGTTGGAATTTGTGCAGCCGGTCGCTGCACCGCAAATCATTGTGAAAGCCAGAATTGCTGCCCAGGTCTTTTTTACGTTCATGTGAAAAACTCCTCTTTTCATAATCTTAGAAATACAAATCCTCTTCGCAATTTCCGTAATTCATTATACCTTTCTCAAGTAAAGTTCACTAGCAATGTCAAGTGAAACTCTCATAAAAGATAATTGCGAAACCGATTTCCTGCGTTAAGCTTTTGAGAATAATTTTCCTTATGCGGCGCATTTGGTTAAATTTCAGTAAGCGTTATCTGTTTTCGGGCAGCAAAAAGCAGCCTGTCTCTTTTGAAACAGACTGCTTTTCGTTTTGTCTTTTATTTATGCCTTTGCAAAATATCCGATGACGTCTTTTCGGGTGATAATTCCCACAAATACACCCCGATCGTCCACCACTGGAACAAAGTTTTGATCCATGACACGCTGGAGTAAGTCGTCCATGGTTGCTGTTACACGAACCGGCGGGTTAAAATCCGCACGAATCAGATCTGAAACTGCGTGATGCTCCAGATTGCGGATATCCTGTGTCAGAGATGATTTCTTCGGCACTTTTCCGAGAATGTTCCAGAGGAAGTCACCCTCGGTAATCGTTCCGTGGTAGATTCCTTCGTGGTCAATCACCGGAATTGCGGTATACTTATGATAGAACATTTTTTCCAGACCCTGCCGGACAGAGTCGTCGGTATACAGAAAAGCGGTATCACATTTTGGTTTAATGAGAAAAATGATATTCATGGTAAATCATCCTGTCCTAGTATATCAGAAATAGCAAAAGAGGTTCGTTCAAAACGAACGAACCTCTAAAGAAAAGCCGGCATTGACCAATTTTCCCAGATCGAGATGACCAAGTATCGTAGGCGCAAAAGAGCTTAACTGCCGTGTTCGGAATGGGAACGGGTGGAACCTCTTTGCCATAAACACCGGCGAACTAAAAAACAGAGATAAATGAAGAACAAATGAAGTGCGTAACAAAGGACGCATGAACAAAAGGAAAAGCGAACGACCGATTAGTATCTGCAAGCTAAACACGTCACCGTGCTTACACATCAGACCTATCAACCTCGTAGTCTACAAGGGGTCTTAAAGGAGATCTTATCTTAAGGGCGGCTTCACGCTTAGATGCTTTCAGCGTTTATCCGTTCCGCACATAGCTGCCCAGCTGTGCCACTGGCGTGACAA